>ERZ1066133.30-NODE-30-length-89368-cov-30.173256_pt1 | contig 89368 bp, 138 predicted proteins | sample MGYA00382780_ERZ1066133 | MGnify/ENA primary metagenome ERZ1066133 (study PRJEB33369, sample SAMEA5778363) | biofilm metagenome | biome: Industrial cooling water; feature: Water cooling tower basin; material: Biofilm | place: United Arab Emirates | collected... | reverse complement strand
AACGCGACAACGCGACAACGCGACAACGCGACAACGCGACAACGCGACAACGCGACAACGCGATACCTGATTAAAAACAGGAGTGATGCCTTATGCCCAATGTGATTCCTGAGGATGACAGCTTTTGGGTTGTCATCTTTGGAAACTCATCGACGTTGACAAGCGTCGACGTGTTCCGCAAACGTGAATACGCTGAAAAATACGCTGCTGAACTTTTGGAGAGCGGCTATAAGTTCGCTCGCATCGAGTTCCGCAGCGTAATGGACTCGGCCTTTGAAGACTGAACTCGGCTTGAAACGCTCTGGTTAAATCAGAGCGTTTCTACCCGCGTTTAGACGGGTTAGACTGTGAGGTGACTATACCCAATTGTTTCGCCTTGACTAAGAAGGGCGAAAAAGAACCGACTACTCTGAACACCATCGACAAGGAACTCTGTGAGTTGCTTGGTGTCGAGGTACATCCACAATACTACGTTGCTGGATGGTACAACTGTATCGGTTTTCTGATCGCTACAAAAGATGAATGTGTTCTCGGTTCACAAGAACTGCGGAACGCTGTGGAAGAATGGTTTTCTGACGGGGATGACAACGAGCGTAAAGAAGATATGCTCAAGATGCTGGCTTATCTCGAGGAAAACTACACGTCTGCTGGATGGTACAAAACAAAACGCTGAACTCGGCTTGAAATGCTCTGACTAAATCAGAGCGTTTCTACCCGCGTTTAGACGGGTTAGACTGTGAGGTGACTATGCTAGTCATCGACATTACTCTTGCGGATATTCGTGTTCGTGGGGAGTACAGCAGTGATGGGTTGTGGAAATTGCTGTTCCTCGACAACCTGACTGGAACCATGTGTTCTGCCGACTGGTCGCCAGAAGACTTGGGGATTGTAGTGAAAGTCATGCTGTCTGGTGATGACAGCGATTCGCCGGATGCCGTCCGAGCAAGGCAACTTGTCGAAGACTTCCCGGTTGAGTGTCGGCCAGTACCTTAAACTCGGCTTGAAACGCTCTGATTAAGTCAGAGCGTTTCTACCCGCGTTTAACAGGAGACGCATGTGCTGTTGTCATCGTTCCTTAACTCTGTGGGAAGAATAGCATGGTAAGAATCCGTGACGGTCCTGATTAGTTCTATATCGACTTCTATAGTGTCCGCGATGATAGGCTCTGGTCTATGATCAGAGTCTATCTTCCTGTACACTACAGGTTAGACTGTGAGGCAACCTTGCCTAAGGTTCTGCCGTTCATTCCACTCAACGAACTTCAAGAAATCTTGATGGTTCCTGAGTTGTATGAAGGGCATATGGTGTATACCTATGGTCGTGCTCACTGTTCACCACTGAACGGTAGCACGATACTTGAATATTTCAAGAACCCCATAGGTGTTGAAATTGATACCATCGACTATGCCACCTTTACAAGTGTGGTATGTATCGGTGGCAAAGTCACGATGGAATATACGGAATATAACCCTTGGCGTGGGTTTGGTCGTTCATCTTTGATGCAGCAAGCTATGCTTGATGCTTGCAAGAAGAAACGTCTCAAAAAAGCACGTGACAAGTTCCTAAAAGGGTTACGCAAACGCTAAACTCGGCTTGAAATGCTCTGGTTAAATCAGAGCGTTTCTACCCGTGTTTAGTGTACAACTGTACACAACTAGGGCAAAATAACAACTCAAAAATGAAATTTGCCTTTTGTTAGTGCGATTGTCGTACTTTTAAGAGGCATTTTCACCTGTTTTCGTCATGGTTTGCACCTGTAACGATCAATACGTTCTGTGTAACGTCAAAATCGTCAGGTAATCGCTGATTAAAACAGTACAATTGATTGCCAAGCTAAGGCTAGGGCGGACGCAGTGCCGCGACGGTAGGCTGAAATGCCTGTCCACTCGCACAGACGAAAATGTTAAGAGTCAGGAGTTCTGCTTGTCCTGTGTTCCGCCTTATAAAGGTAGAATGCTATGGCCAAGTCAGATGTCAGTGTTATGATCCCGATTCGGAGCATCTTGTTTGGCGGTTCGATCCAGAAAGGTCGATTCGTCACACCATCGTCCGACCAGCTTAAAATGCTGGCCGCTGCCTTGGCCACGCCGACAGGTGCGGCCAAGCAAGGTGGTGATCTCGATAACGATGATGACAGTGCTCTGAACTACTCGGGAATGTCAGCCGGATGGAAAGCAACGTATCCGGCTGAAGTCTGCCCGATCACCGAACAACAGATCGGTGATCCCAAGGTGCTCATTGAAGAGCACATGGCGTGGCGGCGTACTCAGTGGGAATCCGTGAAAGCGGGCAACTCTCCGCACGCCATCAAGGCGTTCGAAGACGCCTACTGTGTCACGGACGAAGCTACGGGAACGAAGGAACTGTTCGTGCCGAAGGTGAATAAATCCACCTACGTCATGATCAGCGGAAATACCCGTGGTTCGCAGATGCACAACGCAGGTGCTCTGGCATACTCCAAAGGTATGTCATTCTCATACGACGTGCCGTGCGTGGTCTCTGATATTAAGACAGAAGACGACTTCATCCGCTTTGCGATGAAGAACAACACCGATGACTCGGTGCGGGTCCGTCTGTCTTTCATCGACTACGTTGGTGCGGCATTGTACTGCCTCCGCAAGGGATGGACTGCGGCCGAATACCGCAAGTTTATCAACGTCGAAGGCAGCATCACCAATCGTACGTGGGCTACGGCCTATGTGATCCATTTCGTTGGAATGGATAAGCGGGTGATGGAACTGTTGTTGACGCCCGCTTCCAGCGGTGCGTCGGTTCAACGGCTCACGCCGGGAGACTTCTACGACGATCCGACACATTGGGGTTCGGTGACTAATGTTCACCGTGCCATCTCCGCGTCGGCGATGGAGAAGTACGTCCGTACTGCCAAGGAGAAGAAGCGTGATGTCCCGGAATGCCTGAAGAAATACGAAAAGCAACTGGAGTTGATCCAGTCTTGGAGCAAGGCTTCAGGCACCCCATGTCCACGCTACAGTGATGTGGCGATGGACAAGGATGATGTGATGGCGTGGCTTCAGAAATTGATCGACGCCCGTGCTGCCGGTAAGAAATTGCCGGAATACGAAGCGTCGTCCAAAGATGAACCCATCACCACTCCGGGCATCGCTCTGGCTTCCTTTGAAGCGTCGCCGTGCGACATCCTGAAGGAACTGTCAGACGGTGCACGGAACAGCGATGCCACCGATGTGCATATGCTGTTGCAAGACAGCGAGAATGCAATCTCGTTCAACGCTCTGCTGTCCATCGTTCGTCAACTGGAATCACAACCGGATGCACGCGTGGCACTCGGTCAGATTCTGACGACTATTCAGCAGAACGTCGCGGAACTCGGCGAAAACGGCGAATCGTACCTGCTTGATCTCGAACAGATCGTGCAAGGCTACGTTCACGTCGTCAAGCCGACGGAAGAAAATGTTGCCACCGCAAGCTAAGGCTTGCACGAGTTGCCTTGATTAAATCAGTAGTATGTTGCTGCTGATCGTTTCACCCACATGGGCACAGGGCAAGCAAAACTCCTGACTCAAGTATCAGCAACATATCTGGCAGCCTACTGTACAAGTAGGAGTTGACTATGCACGAAGCAAAAGATGTTCCCGTTTACGGGTATTTCGTCTGGAAACGCGATGTGTATCGGTTGGAAGGTTTTGTCTGCTGGCCTGATTCTCAAGATGTGAAAGCTCTTGAAGTGCGGGTCGTTGGCAAACGTAATGAGAACGGTGAATTCGTTCCTCTGTCATGTGCTAGTGAGACAACAGAATTCAACCCTTATCAGACGGTTGAACCTGTAACTCTCATGGCGGTGACTGAAACTGCTGGAGATGCAAAACAGAAGGAGGATTGATGGTCTTTGTGATCATTGGTCTAGCATTCTTCTGTCGTTGGTAGCCTAACCAGTAGGCTGTCAGATGTGTTGCTGATTTAATCAAACTTGGAAGGGATTCCATGAACGACCATGAAAAACGTGTACAATATGTCATGGAGCAGATTGTAGAAATCAAAAACAATTTGGCTCGTGACATGTTGCTGAGCAATACTCAGGCAATTGTCATTGTGATGGATGCCTGTGTTAAGTACGCTGGAACTGTTCTGGCGTCAATCAAATCTCGATTGATTTAATCAAAGACTGTCGACCAAGACTCTATCTGAGAACAATTGAACGCTTGACTGTCGACTATCTGACAATTAAATCTTAGGAAGGAGCAAATGAACGTAGGACGAATGACATATCGTCAGATGATTCACGTCTTGACTGAAATCAGTAAGTTTGACCCAGACTTGCTTGACAATGATGTGACGTTTGAAGATATCGACGGAGAATGTTACGCTGGTCGATTACTCTTTACAGGAAAAGAGAGTAGTCTGGATGAAGGGCATCCTGTCATTGGGTTGATTGATGTGGATTCACAACAAGATAACAGGATGACGGAAAACCAAATCAACCAGTATGTGGAGGATATTCTAAACGGATGAGTAGTAGAACAAATGCCCACGAAGCCGTAAGGTTTCGTGGGCATTTTTTTTGTTTATTTTTTGACCTGATTAAGTCAGCCAAATTCCATTACGTTTTAATACCAAATCTCGCGGATGTTTCATCTCTTCCTTAAACGGATAATCTAACTTCTGAAGCAGGTCAATTACCGTTCTGCAATAATTCAAATTCCTGCCGTTGTTTTCAATTTTGAAAACCCTGTCAAAATCTTGAATATCTTTCCAACCAAATGACATGGTAGAATCCTCAGGAACATCTGATTCTAACCAAAATGTCACCCGCCCATCAACAAGACTCAACTTATATTCTTCAAAATCCCGCACACCAACTAACAAGTCTGATTTAACCAGTGCCAATTTCGGTACAATATCAGGTTGTACTGACCTCAAAGCATTTAAGAATTCAAAGAAAAACAATTTATACTGATGTCTAATGTTATAAAGTTCCTCCAATGTAAAATTAAAACCAAGCCTAGACAATGCCATATTGACATATGGCAAAGCGGCCAATGAACACGTACCATTATATTGCAATGATGTATTATAATAAAGATACCTAGCAAGGTAGTCTTTACCGGATCGTGATGGTCCGACAATACAAATATGTTGTTGAAATGGTGTTGTCCTATTACTATACATTTCCAAAGTATGTCTAGCAAGGGTGATTAAATCACGTTGATCGACGTTGAGTTCATTCATAGTCTTACCTAACAAAATGTACAAATGTTGTCCAGCCGATTACAGAGTAAAAGTGCTCTGTACAGAAAATATCAGAATTTTCCTGATCAACCCAATTTTAAATCATTTAAATCATTCCTCCTGTTTTCTCTGCTATCAATGTGATCGAGACTCTGAATATTCATTAAAGGGGTTTAGTATTAGTGAAATAAAGCATTTATACAGTACCTTGCTGTACATGCCACTACCTTCCCTGTAACGCACCAGAATGCACCAGAATCGACGATCACAAAACAGGTACAATCTGTCATCCAGCATAAGAAAACGTCACCTGACGCAAGCCAGGTGCCTAGAATCGCACGCTATGCGATTTTCTGTCAAGCGACTCCGACCCGCTCACCTTCCACCTGTCACCCGTCCAGTCAACAACCATACACCACTAAACCTACGCTCACCTGTCAACAACCATACACCACTAAACCTACGCTCACCTGTCAACAACCATACACCGATGGACATAGATACCATAGTGTACATTATCACCTTACAAAAAACAAAATGTACAAATTGTGTCCATATCATTTCAACACTGAAATGATATGGACACCAAAATGACATTTTATTAACAAGAACCACCTGTCAAGAACCACCTGTCAAGAACCACCTGTCAAGAACCACCTGTCAAATGGTAAATACTAAGAACCACCTGACAAATAGCAAATGGTAAATACTAAGAACCACCTGTCAAGGTGGCAAATGTCAAGGTGGCAAATGTCAAGGTGGCAAGAACCACCTGTCAAATGGTAAATACTAAGAACCACCTGTCAAGGTGGCAAATACCCAATAGCAATCAAATCAGCATCATTTACCCGTACTGCCAAAGCCACCATTTCTATCAGGTAATACGTCAATCTCCTCGACGCTACGCATCAAGTAAGGAATGAGTAATAACTGAGCAACCCTATCACCTGCATTGATCTTAAACGTCTCAAACAAACTCGTCATGACGACCACAATCTCGTCTTTATAATCAGCATCAATGACGCCGCCAATACAAAAGCCACCCTTCCTAGCTATTGACGAGCGTTCTTTCACCAAACCGAAATAGTTTGCAGGCACGTCTTTCATGTAATAACCTGTTTTAATCACTGCCTGCTCACCGACACGCACAACAACATCTTCAATACTAATCAAATCACGTCCAACACTAAATTTTGTGCTCATAATATTTCAAAACCTCCGTAAAGTTCCATCGTTAACAATCTTCATGCCGTGTCCAATCCAACGTGACACCAAATTCACGTTACCCGGACCTGATACCTTAACACAATACTGATCCTTCGTAATCCAATCCCCTACATGCTCTTCACACCACTTATCTAACCCATCCAAAAACTCCACGATATCAGCCACCTCCTTAATAAACACAATACAATCATTCTTCTTCACACCTTTACCCATTAATGCCTCTAACCCATCAAGCCGTTTCTTGTGTCGTCGGCCAGACGGATAATAGCATACTACCATTGTGTTCAATTGATGTCTCCACTTTTAAAGAACAATACTCTTCGTTACCGTTACATAAAGCCTCTCGACTTTGTTTATATTTACCTGAGCGTAAAGCCTTTACTAACTCCTTTATCATGTTAACTCCAGATAATCTGCTAACTGATTAAAACTCATGCCACCATCATTCATTTTAGCTAATAACAATAACACATCACTACTCAAGCCATACACATCAGATAAGAATATGATCTTATTACGCTTACCATTACCACAGCTCACCGTCCAGTTACTATATTCGTTTTGAAAAATCCAGTCAACTTCGTATCTTTCTAACCTTGCCAATTCCAACATCAGGCCAAGGATACAATAACAATCATCTATACTCCTAAAAACAAATTTGCATTGTGTATACTTATCTGAACGTAACAAATCCACTAACTTTCGTAACATGTGATCCCTACCCTTCAAAAAGTTAGTTCTCATCAACATCTCCTACAGGACCATAACAAGCACCGCTGATTAAATCATCAACATACTTATAAATCAACTGTCCATCCTCAAAGTAAAGTCCTTCAACATCCGCCCTATCTTTACGCCATTGAGGAAATCTCATTACCTTCTTCTGATATTCCTCACGCTCTCGTTTATTCTCTATCTTCTCACCATCCAAATATGCTCTCAAGTCCACACCAGTCAACGTAACGGCATCCAACCGATAGTCTTTAAACGCCTGCCAAATGTTAGGAAACAAAGCCTCCACAACACTGGCCAACGCATTAGCATAACCTCTAATCTCTTGCTGAGCGTGGCTATCCATTCTCAACGAAAGGAAATGCAACAAATTGTGCAAGTCAATCTTCCAATAAGCCTTGGTAAATGTAGACAACGGCAAGTCTTTACGTGCCTGCTCTCTAGCCACACCGAACTTCAACCGCTCTTGATACACCTCATCGGCCAATTGATGGAACGCAGCCTCACGTTCAGTCAAATGTTGTGACGGCGTAACAACAATGTCTTTATCATGTTCATCTTTGACATAGCCATCGAACATAGTGCCAATATCAACATTCATGTTATCGCTGATTAAACCAGCACTGCCCTGTTTATTACTATCACTTTGAGCACGCCACTCAGTAGTTACCTGCTTAGTGTCAATAGCCTCGCTATAACGTGTACTGTACTCATTGACAGAGGCAGTACGGTGTCTGATCCACTGTCTCCAACAATCCATAGGAACAAACACTCTAAATTTCAACTCCACCATCTCGAACGGTGTAGTGTGTCTATGACGCATCAAATACCTAATCAACGTCACGTCATCGCTAAGCTGACGAGTACCTTCACCATAACTAACACGAGCCGCCTCACAAACGGCCGCCTCACTACCCATAACGTCAATAAACTGGACCCAACCAGTTTCACCTTCATTAGTCTTGACACAATCAACAGGAATCACAGTACCTTTTTCCATCATGTTCACTTTCATGCTAATAACAAACAGAATTGCCACACAATCAACCTTGCCACACAATGACAGTTGACTTCTTAACTAAAGGTTGACCTTTATATGTTAAGTTTACATGCTCAAAATCAACAGTTTTCAAAACACCCTTCATGTCTTGTAAGACAATAAAATATTTGCCTATGGCAAACAAGTCATATTTGACACCATTTTCATAAAGAGGTTCGTCCAGCAATTTGACATAGTCTTCAAAACCATATTTTTGTTCGACAGTCTTACTAATTACCATGTGTTGATGTAACACATGATAGTCTTTAAACACATCAGGATTATCCAAGACTACCTGACAGAAAGTAAGGAGTTTTGCACTATAGAACGCATGAGAGTGTCTACTTGTCAAGCAACTCCTACCTGCGGTATCACTATAACTTTTGACCATAGGTTCAGTAGGAATATCTGTACAAAGATTGTTAAAAAATCCCACCAACACATACTCTTGGCCGAGGATAGTCTTACAATTTTCTAGCAGTTTACTCATCACGAACCACCTTTAAAAAGTCTTCTAAAGTCATAGACACAACAAAAGATGTGCCATTGATCATTAAGACTTTACAACAAGTGCCACTATCACAAAGAACACCAATACTATTTGATAATTTGATCAATGTTAATTGCGAAGTTGCAATCTGTCTTTATGAACCTTGCCATAGTACCTTCTTTTCTATTTTAAATAGCTGTTTACCATCTATCGTGTAGAAATCGTTAGCCATTTCGTTAAAGTGGACTAGCTTCACATCACCACTACGTGCTCTTAAAATACAACCATCTTTCCTGACACCATACAAAGTAAACCTAATGCCAATACGCCAGACAGGTTTATCTATCAAATCAATGTAATCCTCCATTTTGTAAGGTACTCTAGTAGTACCTTCAAAAGACATATCTTGATTGACAAAAGTTCTGTCTTTAAAATACTGTTTATTTTCCAATACTACCTTGCAAAAATCTAATAGCCTCGTATTATAAAAAGCTGTTTTGTGATTGTTACCTACTACTGTAGTACCATAAGCATCACTAAAAACAGTTACAACAGGCACACTGGCCAAGTCTTGACAAAGATTTTCTTTGTTACCATAAAAACATTGTGTACTATCCAATATCGCACGACAATTCTCAAATAACATTTTATTCCTCACATAAATTCGTGTGTATTCTGATACCAATATTGCTTCTCAACATGACCAATCATATGACCACCAGCAAAAGTCCAGTAACGTAAGAGCTTATCATAATCAATGAAGACATCTCCAACATAGACACCTTCTGTATCAACCTTCTTTATTTCTCTTTCAGCGTCTACATAAACAATCTTCTTTCCTAATAACAAGTGTCTATCAGCATATGTACAAGGTCTGTGTACTAACCTGTAAACAGGGTCACAAACGTACAACAATGTGACAGCAGTAACAGGCATCTCACTGATTAAAACAGCGTCACGAAATTCGGTAATGAATTTACACCATGTTCGTAACACCACACCATATTCAACATAGTTACCTTCACTATCTAACACATAGTTAGAACTGCCACCAATAGTCTTACGCCAAGGTTCAACAAATGGCATATGTTCCATGAAGTTACGTTCAAGGTAACTCTTAATGAACTTACCTGCCAATATGTTGGCACAATTCTCAAACAGAAACATAATCACTCCCAACCATAAGTGTGCATTACCATAGTGATTTTCTTAATCTGTTGCTTGCGTGTTCTCTTTTGAATACTTGTAAAAAGATTTCTTGCCTCATAACAAGTAAGACCAAAATAGTCTGTTATATCTTCATTAAAGAAACCCATCTGTTTATCAATACACAATTGAACACTATCAAAATTCCACATGAAACTAAAAGTATCAGGAAAGACTACTGTACACCAACCCAACGAACAACATACTGCATCTTCTACATCCCAAGCATTAAAGAAACGACCAATAAGACCATTACCTTTGAAGATAGCTTCATGGTCATACTGCTTATCTGTAATATTGTTTTCCAAGAAGTAACGCAGAGTTGCCAAACGATCAGCTTGTTCTTTATTCATAATCAGTCACCTTTCATAATGTCGTAAACGTCAATACCTTGCTTGGCAGATTGACAAATGACAATAGCCAAGAGCACCTCAATATCTGACAGTAGAACAGGACGAACCTGCAATAAGTCTAACAAAGTGTCAATTAACTTCACACCATCTTTCACTTCAAGCTCAGTAGCACCTTCACAAAATGCTTTTATGGCCGCCACTTCTTTATGGTTTTTATTGGCCCACGCAGCTATCTCATCAAATGTCCAATATCTATTTCTCACATAGGTTTTGAAATTGTAAATATCGGTTTGTAGTTCTTCCTTCTGCTCACGATACATCTTACACTTGTTTTTATATTCACAAACCAAAAGAAACAGAATAAGGATGATAGCGATCAATACGCCATAAATCATGGTAACACCTCGAAAAGATAAAGCCCATCACACATGCCACAAAACTTATAGTTGCTCAACACATTGTTATGCATCTGCAATGTAACAAATTGTCGTTCTTCAAAACCTCTACTGGCAAACGGTTCAATAACAGCAATAACATAATCACCACCATATTTAACCAAGCCAAGCACTTGTGTTCCGACTCTACATGACACATTACCAACGTGATAATAGTTTAGTGTCCCCATTTGCCATCCAATTCTATGTTAGTGTCTTCTAACACATACTCTTTATGCTCTTTAACATAAAGACCTTCAAAAGGTTTCTTACTTTCCTCTAAGACATAGTAATGATCATATTGCATACCCTTATCTAAATGGAAACGCCGTGTAATCCATACATGACTATCGTCTATCAGATTCTTGGCAATGTGATAGTCACCACGCATCAATTCCAAATGACATAGAGCAACCCTGTTTAAATCAATCTTTAGGTGTTGCTCAATATACTCATGATAATCAGCCACACGTCTTAAAGGCTGTATTTCCTGTTCTAGTTTGTATCGTGTAAATACTCCAGCATAATATGTTTGTAAATAATATTTGACAACACGATATTCTTCCAATGATACATGTTTAGTTAACATCAACTGTTCAACATTTACAAGCAACGCCAATGGTTTCCAACCAACCTTTACTAAGAAATTGTAAGGTGTCATGTCAAAACAAAGAGCCAATTTGTTATACGTCAAATGTGCTTCGTAAGCCATCGACAAATCCTCTCAATTGTATTACTGCTTCCTGATTAAAATTGCCCGGACCATTAGGGGTATAAGTATTAATGTTTGGTAAAGCAGACTTAATAAATAAGTATACCCAACCTAAACTTTCCACTTCCTCATAATGACATGTAACATTTAAATCTACAATACCATCAATGTATTTGACAACATTCGCCACTAAAGTTTTACGTGAAGAATGGCCAACAGTACACAATCTGATACCAATAGCATCAACCAGCATATTTAATCAGCTTTCTAATAACTTTCTCAGCAGCAAACTTGGCAGCATTCTTATCTGGCACAGTGTCTGCTGCAAAAATAGTTGAGAGATACCAAACTTCCCAAGTATAGTGTTTTGGATGTGTTTTTGCAGGATAAATATGTGCAGATATTCCACAGTCAATGTTACGGTAATGGTCGTCTCTGTCCCAATAAATAATATTATTGACAAGCTCTGAATAATAATCCATAGCTTGACTTATTTTAACAAAATATTTTTCACTGTGTTCGTCATTAGAAAAACTGTACTTAAGTGTTACACTATTGGCACCAATTACAATGTAACTTTTATGTCCTTTATAATTGAATACAAGATTTTTGCCAATATGATTAAACCAGACACCTTCTGGCAAATTTTTAATACGTCCTGAACATACCAAATCATCAAATTCGTTATCCATTATTCAACCTTATACATATAGTCAGAGGACAAAGAAGGTTCCCTATTGGTGCCGTGCATCCAAACACCATCGCGGTCATTACTTAGTCGATACATATATGGATAGCCTAACCTAATCCACAATAACATGTACCTATCAAACTTATTGTTTACATTTAGCCCACGATATACGCCATTAGGTTTGTAAACTTTAACTAAATGGTCACATGCCATAGGGACATCATCAATATAACGTCCTTCCTTGTCATATTTATAATACTCTCTTTCATTGTAAGATGGCCCTACAAAACACTCTTCGAATTCACTCCACAGTAAAGGCCCAATAAGTCTCTCAGCACCATCGAGATACATTAAACCATTACATATTAACATTTGTCATAATCCTTCCATGAAACGTCCATGACTTCTTTGTAGAGAGGAATCTCACCCTCAGCGACAAAACTAGCAGCCAATCCAATATAACTTACTACAAGATTATTCAATTTTACACTGTCTTGGCCAACAAAATTTAATTCATAACTACGACCCGTATCTTTGTCTATAAACCTTTTTCCTAAGTAACCTACTAATTCCTTAGGTCCATAAGGTGCTTTCCTGCTCAACGTCAATTGACAATCCGAAGTAATATATGACAACTCTGGTAACTCACCAATGTGGTTGACGATAAACTTAGCAAATTCTACGACCTCTTCAGTTCTGGCTCTCCTACACACCTCAAGAGGCTCTATGCACCAATTATAATTCGCCATTGGTGCGAAAGCAGTATTGATAACCAACTGACAAGTGTTCAAAAGAATTTCGTTAGACATCTAAGACTACCTCAGGAAAGTGTATTTGAAGAAATGTGATTAAATCAGCACGGCTAACACGCCTGTGGCGTCCACCAGCAAGACGTGTGCCTTTAAGGTTGCCATTATCTATCCACTTAGCAACTGTTCGGGGAGACACATTGCAAAGTCTAGCGATATCAGTAGTGCCATAATGTTGTTTCATAGTGTATATCCTACAGTTTTCTTAGTCAAATCGAAATGATGATCAATGAATGACAACAATTTATCCAAAGGATAGTCTTTGTTAAACACGATATTGGGACCATGATTTGTAATGTTTACACAGTACAAACCCTCATCATATTTAATCAGGCCGTCAGCAGCATTCTGTCCACACTCATGTGACCCACACTCAAAAGCAAATTGACTAACGCTAGTCATCTCTACTTTATTAGGACAATGAAAATGAAGAATGCAATCCATATCAGGGTATTTATCAAAGATGATTCTTTGACTTTGTCCTCCTACACTAGGCTTGCTACCATATGCTATGACGTTATCGGGACCATCAGTAACAATTTCAACCAGACCATTCTGCTCAATCTGATTAAAATTAGTTCCACGAATACTCGTTAAGAACCTATTCGAATCAATCTTTACAGCAAAATGGCCAACAGTAGAACCATTGAAGACCTTGTAAGCTCCTTTCTTGATGCAATGATTAACGGCCTGACGCAAGTTAAATGGAATTCTATCGTCTAACCAACTGACAGATTCTCCAGAGACGACAGTGCTTCTGGTGAACGACAAGTTACTTCGTAACGAAGTCATATGCATCAGTTGCCTCAACGCTTTACTACGTTCCCAACCATAGCAATATGAACTTTCTTCAGGAGTAACAATCATACATTTTCTTGTCTCTGAATCATTAACAAAGACAAGGTTTGAACTGCTACGTTTGCACTGTTTCAAACCTAGCTCAAACATCTTCTTAACATCAGCGTCGTGTGTCTGTTTAAATGACACAAGGAAAATGTCTTTTCGTTCCCTTCTGATTAAATCAATAATCTTAGGTTGTGAACCATACAAAGTCATATCGTAGTTTTTATCAGATCTCAACCGTTCACTACCCAAATAACTTGGAGCAAAATCACAAATGGCAGCAGTCATAATGATAATTTTAGTATCATTGAATGCTACCAGTTCTTCAATAAATCGTCGTAATTGGTCGACAGTGTATAATGAATCGTTACCTTGTGCCATCCGTGTAAGAATTAATTTCTTTTCCAAATTGTGAAAATTAGGAAAGTCAGTATAGCCCATAAGCTCATCAGCAGTATTGCCTGAAGCATATGAACATAATTGTAAGTGTGGGGCAATCTTGTTTACCGTGCCACCGCCAATAATGTACATTTTCTTCATGTCAAGTGATCCTCTTTTAACCAGTTCTGTACTGCTTGATAATAAGCTAACACTCTCTTATTATAGACAGCCTCATACAAAGTAGTATCTTCAACACCTACCCTAATAGCAGCTTTCAACTGCAACTTTGCAATGTGTGCTGCACGTTCTACACCAGTAGTCACTAACAGTCGTCCCAATTCGTCGCGACAACAAACACACAAGTGTGATATAGGTGTATCATCCACAAGCACAGTTTCATATGCACCATCAATGTCTAAATCATCATTACATTTATCACAATTGAACATATCATTCTCCATGACTACAACGCCATTTCTGGAACATATTCATATATGCAAGATTTGCAGCTAGCACAATCTCATTATGCTCACGAAGATGTTTTAATGTGCCTTCAATGTCTCGCGTCTTTCCAAGATTTTCAAGTAAGGCAGCATGGATTTCTTCCTCAATCTTTAACTCCAATGCTTCTTTCTTTCCTGAACGATGTAACAGCCATTCGTCAAAACAATTTCTACAAAGAACGGATGTAAAGTTGTCAAATGCCACAGGCATAACTTTGTTATCTTCAGTTTCATCACAAAGACAGCGTTCGCATTTCATTATTGAACTTTCAAATAAATGTTGTTGTCTTCAAGAACTTTACTTGTTTGCTCAAGAACTTCAATCAGATATTCACCACGCCTGAAGAAGTCTCTATAAGCGTCCATACAGCATTGACAAGGTCGTTTATAAGTACAATCCAAATTTCCACAAAAGTTTTTTCTTTGTTGTTTCAACTCATCAATGTATTCTTGTAACGTCATTGGAAAACCCTTTGTAAAATTTTTCCAAAATTTCTTTACTACAACCAGCAGCATTATGGTGGCCGCCACCACCAAATATCTCAGCTATGGCACGCACATTAAAGTCACCAACGCTCCGTAGACTGACTTTATCACTTTGTGTTTTAAACACAATAGCAAAGTCTACATCACTATTATTACAAATGTAATTTCCAATATCAGAATGTAACTCAGCATTTGGGCTGAGACACAAACCTACCTTATAAGCCACCAACTCAATATCTTTACCTTCACCTGTAACCATAGTCAAAAAAGCATATGACGTATCATCATAGGCTTGTTTAATCAGTTGCTCACGATACTGTACCAGTACCTTACCTTTCTCCACCAACTGTCCAAACCTATTTATCATTTCGACATAGAAATTGTCCCAAGCGTCAAACTCGAAAGGAAGTAATTTAATCAGAGCATTGATTTCATAAGTAAAACTCAACTTATGTTGCCACAAATCACGGTCTTGACAGTAGAGTGCTAAGGTGTTAGCAAATCCAATATCATAAAACTCAAAAGGCTTATCTCCAACAATACAATTATAGATTGCAAGGATAAAACTATCAGTTAACCCAGCACCACTACGCTTTTTATCAAAGATAGCTACGACATTATCTTTCTCAACATAGATGCTATCATCACTGATCAAGCCTAATGGCCTCATATTATCAATAGCTGTGGCATGATGATCAAGGATAAAGATACGTTCGTAAAGTACCTTCAATTTATTCAATTCTTCAGCAGTAAAGCTAAAGTCTAGGCAAATCAACACTTTGCCTTCGACATAAAGCTCATCAATATCACCATAGTTGACACCTACAAAGCGACCATCAAAGCCAGCACGATGGGCAAGCCAAGCAGAACAGAAACCATCAGAACAAGGATGATGATAAGCAATAGTGACGTTATTCATTAGTCTCTTCTTTCTTTTCAAAGTGACGACAATTGTTAACAGGAACCGACACACTCAAACTATACAGTTCATTATTAATACAACGTACTTCCTCACGTTGTAATTCTTCACTGTAAAATGGTTCACCACGATATTTGCAGTTTAAGCAATTTTCTTCCACCAAAATGTTCCTTCTAAATTAACAGTACCTAAGAGTTCATCAACGGCCTGCTTAACACCAGCAAACTGTTCACAATAATCATGGCCGCAGATTAAATCACAACCAATATCAAGTGCCCATAAGATTTCATCGCGGACGCTTTCATAACTATGCTCAGCATCAAGAAATACGAGGCTAGGTGGCGTAGAACAAATACGCTTCCACGTATCTCGAAATCTCTCGCTGTCTTTCTCAACAAACATAACATTCTTAACACCAGATAGATTCATCTGTAGACGAGTACGGTGTTTATCTCGCGTTAAGCCGTTAGGGTTCCAGCACAGGTTGTCTACACTAATAACCGGCAAACCACGTACAGACATGACGCATGCTGTCTCACCATATAAAGCTCCAATCTCTATCATGTAACCTTTGTCAATGTCCATACACAAGTCATACAGTTTTTGATTCTCAAGTAGGTTCATGAGGGAAGTGCTCTCTAATAATATTACAACATTCTTTATCAGTTATAGAATAACCTAATACATAACATACTGCATCAGCACAAGCATAACGTGAGCGAATAGCTCTACCCAAATGATAGACAGCTTTGTTATGGAATCTAGTTTTATCATCAATCTGATTTAGATCAAGAGCTTTCATTTTTTCCAAAACTAAACTATAGCCGATTTCAGCATTACAACATGCTTCTATGGCAAATAAACATTCGTAGATAGCTTGATTTTCAGTAGATACACTACTGATTATTTTAAAACAAGCATAAACTAATTGTCTATTAGTAATATGCTCAAGTCTAATAAGAAGCCAAATCATCCATGAAGCCTTTTCACACACATTCCATGCTGTTTGCCAATCTGGTTGTTTATTTAACCACTCAACTGCATGATGACAGGGACCTAATTTTAAAATTTTGTCGGACAACATTACATAAACTCCTTTATTTTTTTGCACCATATATTCGTGTGCTTGTTTACTATACATCTCTATAATATTGTCAAAAGACTTTTGCAAAGAACTATCAAAGATAAACACCACCAACTCGTTCGTCGTAAAACTTTTAGCTTTACACAAATTCAACAGATAAAGGTAATCCCTATGATAACCTTGTCTCAGATGTTGTACTAACAAACGATCTCTTTCCTCAAGAAAATATTCCTTATATTTCTCAAGGTCGAGATCCTCGAAATGTCTTTTTAATTTGACAATTATCTCTCCATCACCATGATCAGTGATCTTTATCAAATCTTCAGTTGCGAGAATTATTTCTTTGATTGCGTCTAAGTTCATCTATCATCACCTTGATGTTAAAGTAACAATCGTCAAAAGTGGGACCATACATCCGGTATTCATCAGTTAAGTTGTCAGAGAAGTAACCTGTAAAACCTTCACCAGACATACTCCTATAGATTAGAGCTTTGAAGCCTCTATAGTTACGGATGTTAACCATTGTACTTGTCCCAGAGATATTCTGCTGCGGCACGTTTGATAGTCTTCATGTAATCATCGTCAAAATCATTTATCAAGTCATACAGTGTTTCTCTATCAATGCCGAAGAATTCACACAACAAGGGATCAACTTCGTTTTCACCAATGTAAATATCATCAAAATACAATAGATTATTCCTGATGTAAAACCTATCAGGAAAGACTGCTGTACACCAGCCAAACATATCACCTGCGACGCCATTTAACTTGTCAAGGTATTGTTTTTCTTCCGGGTGGAATTTATAGTCGGCCACGAAAGTATGTCGATCGTATAATACACCCTTCTCAAGGTACTTACCTAACTTAATTAGATTTTCTTGTCCCATTATTTTACCCTACAGTTAATTTAAATATATCCCCAACAAATAATTGCCAAGGACCACCTTTACCAATTTTGCTAACAAGAGTGTTGCCTGATAATACTTTAACTGAATCAACTACACCATCAATCTTCACTTCAAAGAAATATTTTGTTTGACCAACAATGTATTTCAAACGACAGTCTAAGACCATTAAGTCAAAATCAGTAATACTATTACCATTATTATCAAAACATAGACTGTGGCCTACACATTGTACAACACTATCTGACACTCGCATGAGTGGCAAGCCCTTATGAGGACAAGTCACGCAGTTACTCTTAGGATACTTTTTACCCAAGTGAACCATGATATCAACATTTTCTACCATAGCCTGATAGACCTGTCGTACCTGCTTCATTTCTTTATAAACAGGTGCCTCTTCAGTGAAGAATACCATGTCTTGTTTAGGTTCTCCTTCGTAATACCTGAAATCCACATGGTAATGTAAACCAGACTTACCAAAGTCTGGATGATCGTGTGGTGGCAATAGGACAGGAACATCGTTAATAGTAGGTACTAACATAGAGATATGTCACCCTCAGATTGATATCATTAGTCATTATTTTTACAACATAATCATCATCATCAATGATCTCAAGAATCTTGTTAATTAAATTAGCCACCTCATGGATACTGTCGCTGGCCAATTCTTTGTGCCAAAACTTTTTGACGAACTTTCTTTCTATGTAGTCGTCTACTACTTTATGGTCTGTACCTTTGGATTGCCATTTGCCCTCATAAGGACCAAATTTGGCATCATATTCCTCTATTGACTTGAACAATCTAACTTCGTACCAATTGACTTCCTCTTCCACAAGTTCTAACTCAGTGATCAAACGCAACTCATTAGGAACATCAGCACAGGTCACTATGATTTTCATATCATTCCTTAAACACTGAGACAATGTTACGGATTTGGCCACGAGTCTTTAACACTTTAATAGTGTTTTCAGTCTTCCAGGCATACAAAACAAATGCAATCTGACCATCACCTCTGCAATAAAGATAAACCCCACCACCTAAGTCTCGAAATTGTGTTCCATAACCAATTTCTTTTTGGAACCACTCTAATGTGGCTATCTTATATTTATCAGTGAACCAATTAAAGATCATCATCTATCAACTCTTCCCAAGGAATGACCTGATCACTCACCTTGATACGTTCAGACATAAAACGAATTTTCTCCATTCTTGTTTTGTACGTTTCTAACTTATCTATCTCACAATGTAAGTTATAGACAAGTGTGATGTAATGGGGAAGTTATAAGTGGCTAAGCACAAGATCAGTAACAATGACATATTAATCAACACGCTTTCTGAGATAGGCAGCTTTGCAAGGTGTTCCATCGTTCGATAACTCACTATAACTAAAGGTAACTTTGCTTCCAATAGGGAAATGTTTAGACTTGACTTGTGGTGGAGCAGTGCGGCCGGGATTAGAGTATGCCCACAATACACTATGGGTATCTGCAAATTCACGTTCCTCATCAGTGAAACCTGATAAGTTAAACTCAGTATGATTGTAACGTACAATCAGTGAACCAAGTTTACCGTGAATCTTACCAACCTCAGCAGCAATATAGCCAATGACAATAGCCTCATCATCAAGACGTTTCTTGACTTTAAGCATTTCGTCACAACGCTTAGGTTGCCAATAACTCGCCCTATTTCTGACGATCAAACCCTCAGCACCAAGAGCAATATATTCCTCCAATTTAGCAAACAAAATGTTCTTGGCCTCGAATTCATTCTGAGGCAACTCATTTTGTTCTAGAAGTTTAACGTGGTGGTTCTGATTTAAATAGAGATTGAGAAATTTCAATTGGCTAATGAACGGCCTCTCAACTACCAATTTGCAATTGCGTCGTTTGTATGTGGCAATGGCCCAATTGGTAATGCCGGGTTGAATGATGATTTGATAATTGGGATCATTGATCCTACCAACCTGAAACAGAGTTTCAATAGGGATAGCATCAAATACCATATACTTGATGTCTTTCCAGCCCGGACCCGGAATATGATCTTTTACGATAGACATCGTTTCTTGAAATGCCCCACGACGCAGCCACAACTCACCGTCCAACGTAAAGTTAGGTAGAGAGTCAAGAAAGTAGTCGGGTGCAAAGATTGGGTTGCCATAACGTGACCACAAACCTGTGGCAATCTTACCATGTCCACCTCTGGTTAAATTAGCAAAGGGCACTTCTTCAATAGGTGTACCACGAGTCATGCCACCATCCCACACACAACGCATACCGTCTAGCTTTTCACTGTACAGTGAGCCGCCGACGAATTGTTTCGTATGTGGCTTAGCCAGTTGCAAGAATTCTCTGTTCTTCATACTTTTTCTTTCTGACTTGCTGCTAAGTTTTTAGCCAATTCATTGATATCAATTTTGATATTTAGTAAGGCTGCTTGTGTTTCAAAGTCTTTGAAGTCATCAATATTCAACAGTTTATTAACAACCCTCAAACCTCTGCAACATCCAACCACTAATGTTGTTTCGAGTAGTGGACCAAATACAGGATGTTCAAGCAAATCAGACTTGTAACCCTTTTTAAGGTCAGTAATAATTTCTTCGACAGTTGGCATTATATTCTTCCAGAAAAGGTTTGCTGAAGGCAGTAATTAGTTTTTGATTCAGTTCATAAATGTCAGGACAATACACCATGTAGTTCAGAAGACAATTGCTAAAGATAACTTGTAGTTCAACAAACTTGCTACCAGCTATCTGTCTAATCCTAAGTTGAGGCTCATCAAACCACACTGGCACCTGACGTAAAACCCTTTCTAAAATGTCTATTGGTTGTATAGCTTTCATTTGGCTTGTTCATTCCAAGGGTTTATTGTTGGATTAGTGACAGCACCATTATTTTTGATATCTGCAAAACTCCAAGATTCTGCCCCATCCACATGTAGGTGAAATTGAATTTCACCTTCAGGCAACTCAGGATGTTGTGTGTCACGAAGAATCTTTTGAACCTGATCAGCAATTGATCTTTTCTGTTGTAATGAAAACATGTTAGTCCTTTACAGGTAGCGGTAACTTGCTCTTGATTAAATCACAAACTTTGACAATTGCACCATCTACCGCCGACCCCACAATCGTAGCAATTTCACTGTTGAGTGTATTGCCATCATTATAACAATTTTCAACATGTGTGGTAATAATTTCTCTACCACGACTACCATCAATAGTTAAAGTCACAGTGCCTCTACTATATTGTTCTGTAATGCTTTGTAATGTCTCCCAACGCTTTAGTAGTTCCAACAATTCATAAGTCTGAATAATCTCTTTACGCGTAACCCTTACTTCCATTTTGATGCCCAATCTAAATAATGGCAGTCCCACAATTCGACAGGTAGGCTGATGTACTGTGAGAACTTGTCAATATTACGGATACGAGAATGTTGTATTGTCTCTGGCCAGATATGTGTGTTAGGATAGTATTTGTCAGGTTCCTTATTAAACCAAGAATTGAGTAATCGCAAGCTGACAGTAGACAAGAACACCACATCAAATTGATGAAGAATGGGAAGATGTCTATAATCTTTCAAATATAACGATAGCATATGAGGAAACTTATCTTTATGCAACAGCATGTATTCTTTATATGCCTGATGTAGGTTCCTGTCATAATTGTAGACATCCAGATACACACTAGGATAGACGTTATCTGGAAATGCCTGTAACTGATTTTCACTCATCACAGAGATGATGAAGGTGTGTTGGGGCATGATAGCACAGATATCAAGCAAATGTCTTAAACTATTATCGTCGTGAAAGTTACCTCCTACTTTAATCACAGAAGGTTTTCTTGCAGAGTATCGTAATAATTTTGTCTTGTACCTGTGTATCAACATTAGTTTAGAACCTCATAATCGTTATCTTCCGTGACAGCTACAGGCACTGCTGTAGCTACAGTAGTAGAAATATTTGCTTTAGAGCAAAAATCTTTCAATTCAGTAATGCTTTCAGCCATGCCTACGCCGGGAATGTGAAACCACACTTCCAACTTAGTGATGGGTACGTTATTACCACCACGCACTATGCTCATGGTTTCGAGGCTATACATTAGCGTAACACCTTCTTCAAATGTTCAACAACCACAACACGAGGTGCCAAAGATGTTTTAATCACAGTATCGAAGTAACTGCGAGTTATTCCTATAATTAATACGTTAAGTAACAAAACACAAAGGAATATCACCATTAAGATTTGAAAATTTTCGGAAGCTGATTCAGGGTCTTTTTTATTTTCTGTTAAAACAATTTTGTAGACAAAATACATAATGCTCCACAAAATCAAACAAAAACCAATTACAAGTAGACAACATAGCAAGTTTGAGTAAAATACATAATTAACATATTCTGTGCAATATAGTGGCATCTCTCCACCAACAAAGTCTACACCATTGTTCAATTTCTCAAGCAGAATCTTTACTTGTTCTTCCACTGTATGTTCCTTCAATAAGACGATTATATGTTTGATTGATCTCTTCAAAATAGTTCTTTTCAAAGAACTCTTTTTGAAAGTCTAACTTATGAAGTATAAGTAGAGGTGTTGGTTCTTTAATAGCTAAAGAGATCCTCTCACACAGATGATCTATCAAACTACTTCCAACACCAAGACGACGGTATTCAGGCACTACTGCTATGCCTGTTAACTTATACCATTTCGAAGTTTTCTCTGTTGTTAAAGCACCTATAACGCGACCGTCTTTAGATAATGCACAAAGACGATAACATGCAGTATTAAATAGTCTGATGCTATAACCCGGTAACCAAGAGTTGAGGAGATTAAAACACAAGTCCTCTCGTCCCGGCGTCACATCAACAATCATTCTTTGTGTTCCACATAGTACAATTGTCCTCTTGACCGAGTGATGGCAACATACTTCAACCGCATTTCTTCCTCTACATTAGAAGCTCTAGGGTGTGGTAACTTGTCAGGTCGCAAGATACATACTGCCTTGTCTTTCTTACCCTCAAGACCTTTACTCTTGTGGATAGTCATATGACAAACAGCACCTAATACCTCGCCTTCCTTAACAATGTCAGAGATACGTTGCTTGACATCATTAGAAGTCTTGCAACCCTCAGCAAAATTTTCCAGCGAAGTTTCCAAGTCTTGCCAATATGTCACCTTATCGGCATTACCTGTTTCTTGGAAATAGTCTAACTTGCTACTAACGTATTCTCGCAGACAGCGATTATAATCAGCGATGTTTAAGTTAGCACCATTGGTAACGCTATCAACGATACGTAGCAATACTTCTTTGAAATCCTTCCCAAGAACATATGCAGGTACACCCATTGACAACAGCTTACTGACGTTCGTCACCAAGTCTGCTGTTACTCTACAAAGTACCAAGGTGTCCCTTTCCTGTTTTAATAAGGAAAAGAATTTTTCTTGATTGATGGTGCCAACCTCACCTTGGATAGCATTCGGTGCACATTCGATATGCGGTACAATATCTTGTGCTGCCTTGACAACCTCAATAGGACAACGATAGCAGATGGACAATGGCAATTCGACAGCATCGAATTTATTCTTGAACATCACCATTGCATCTGCCGATGTACCTTTGAAACTATAAATAGCCTGATGAGGGTCACCAAAGACACCCAACCTGCTGTTGCTCCTTGTAATTAGAGCTTCTTCAACAGGACAAGTGTCTTGGAATTCATCAACCATTAGCAAATCGAAAGACGGCACCTCGAAATTTTCGCAGATCGGGATGAACTTTTGGTCGTCGAAATCGTAGATTTGTCTTTCTCGTTGTGTAGTAACAATTATGAATTCGGCAAACTGTCTAAACTTATCTTTCATACCCTTAGGGATATCAATATCGTAGATACCACACAGTTCTTCGATCAATTCAAGATTAGGTGTAAATAATAATAAGTTTTTGCACAGACTGGCAACACGTGTGAACACACTCTTCAACTTGAATGGTACACCATTGGCATCACAGATTAAATTAGTTTTGTTGCTTTTAACAAAACGACCATTAAAACCATTAGCACGCAGTATACCATTACCGAAAGCGTTATAGGTGGAGGCCCATTGTGGTAATAGACGGTCAGCAAGTTTAGCATTGATATCGACCTCAATGTGTTTGTTAAAGGCCAAGAACTTGAGATTGCTACCCCTACCTGCTTTGAAAGTACGTTCAAGTGCTTCAACGCCTGTGGTAGATTTACCGCTACCTGCCACAGCATTAACTACACAATGACGCGTGTCATTCTGAATGAAGTCAAATACTGCCTGTTGATAATTTGACCAACTCATGAGTAAAGTAATCCTTTCTGTTCTGCAAGTTGCCTAGCATACACACCGAAACTGTATGCTTCTTCTAAAACAGGATTTTCATAATATCGAGACGCACCATCAAACCCACAGATCATTGCGTCAAGAGTTATTAAATCAAGACCTGTCTTTAAATCAGTTCTCCATCGTACTTCATTTTCTCCGTATTCAACTCCGTTTAAATGACTGATAGCTCCTGCCAGACAATAGCAAGTCTTATCACCTACACGCATTTTCATAGCACATTTGACAAAGCCATGTCCCTCGGCAGCTATCTTGTCAATGATAGTTTCGGCACATATGCCCATGAATGTTTTCATGATAATTCCTTTCAAGACAAGAGTAGAGCCTAGGCAAAATTACCTAGGCTCTACCTGATTTAATTAGAAGTCAACATCCTCATCGAGATCATCGTCGTCTTCATCTTCATCGAAGTCGTCATCGTCTTCATCGAAGTCGTCATCGTCGAAGTCGTCATCGTCATCTTCATAGAAGATTTCATCTTCGAATTCTTCGTCTTCATCTTCAAAAGTCATGACATCAACCCTCTACAGCATAAGGACGGAAACAGAGTTTGGCATTACCGTGCATAAAAGTTTGACCAGACAAAACTTTATGCATGTTTTCCATACCGTACATGTTCTCAAGAGTGATGAACAAGATATGGAGATTTTGTACATCAAAAATACGAATGTCAAACCAGCCATCAGTCTTGATATTGTACTTCGACAACCTAAACATGACTGGACTGTAATGGTCAGCAAGTGATTTAATCATCACATCCTTACCATTACACCAAAAGTCATAGGCATATAGCATAGCCTTTGAGGCCGGAGACTTAGCCTCAGGATAGAGCACAGAATCCCTACAAAGACGATGCGTGTGATTGTACTCTTGGGTACCAATACGATGCAAAACTTTGAAGTCAGCCATTCGATTAAACCTTTTCAGTAAAGATGAGGTTCCAGTAATTCTCAATGATAAAGGCAATGTCTTGAAATGACAAGCCTTGATCATTCATACTTGTCAATCCATAATATGCTATACCATAAAAATAAATGGGTTTTTCAAATCCACCATTACTATCTCTTAGTCCTAGGTGACGATATGTGGTTGGAAGAGACATAATACTACAGGATTCATTAAGACACAAAACTGTGTCAGCAACACCAAGACAGCAATCTCCACTACCACTGTGTAGAAGATTTTTTCCTTGTTGGTATTCTCCAGACCGGAGAGCATCTACCCATTGTCTTTGTTTTGGTCCCAATACATCAGACACGGCAATTTCTCCTTAAAAGATATTTACATTGCTCAATATCATTCACAGTAGGGTTAGGTATCGTTACTTGCATGAATACTAAAACCAACATCCCTTGTTCAGAATAATTAACATATCCTTGCTCAATTATCCAGAAATTTGGATATTCTGATTTAGTCAGATATCTGTCGATGTTTTCTAGGGTTAATGGTGTATGATCTTGTATAGTCTTTCTTGAAAGATAACCTATGTAAAATCCAATAAAAAATGCTACTAAAGAAACTAAACAGTGTAATAAAATTTCCACCATTAAACCTCCGGCCAGTAGTACGGCATGCCCGGTACTTCTGTCCAACAAAATTGTGAGTAATATTCAAAGTCTTTGCGTAGGAGATTGCTCCTGTGGCTACTATGTAACCTGTCATCACCAAACCACGGCGGCAATACCAGATCATTTTTGAATTCTGGACGTGACATCACATCATCTTTTAACCAGTCAAAATTTCCACCACGTTCCTCAAGTACACGTACTCCTTCAAGGATATACTCTATCAGGCCACGTTCATAACCTCGCCACATTTTAGAGGCTGGGTGATTAAACCAGCCACCATTCAACAGAGTTAACGCCTCGCGATACACCTGATTGCCTAGACGTTTCTTGTCTAGCGTCAGTAACGATTCACGCAGAGAGGGCAACGGTAGGAATGTCTGCATTTTGAAAAAATTCCAAAACTTCATCCAAATATTTATTAGTGTAACCTACTCTAATATTTGGATTATTAAAAAGAGATAATAGAATTAAATTTTTAAATTGGGTTGATGGGCCTTCACAATACAGTAGGTCTTGCATGATCAATGGCAGATCACTATACATGTTTGCCTCACTTAATATGCTCACGAATGTGTGCAGAAAATTCAGGGCTGCCAACATATTCTTTGAGCTTGACAATGAACTCCTTATCACGTAACAAGCATAGGAGATAGCTAGGGTCTACTTCTTTAATGATCTTCCCCTTGTATTTGCCAAATGGCATTTCTGTCTCATTGAAAGGTGTTTCCAATGGTAGACTTTTCTGCTTCCGTGGCATGATCTCTCCTAATTAAATTGCTGCAAGTAGATTTCATTTAGATTGTACACTATCACTAAGTAGCAGAATAGTGTTAAGGCAACAAATACCTTTCTAAGAATACCTTTAGACATTGTTGTGTATAATAATGGCATAGGTGTAAACACTAAAGACAGAAAAATTTCTGCAATCAGACACGTGTAATACACAATTTCTTCATTCTCGTAAGTATATTCTTTTGATATTTGAAGATAGGCATAGTGAGTATCAATTAAAAGTTTCTTGCAAAGCAAGATGGTAAAGAACATGTTGACTGTAAAATAAGTCAGTATCAGTTGCATGTCACCCTAACTTTGAAAGTTTCAATGTGAGAAAAGCAATCTTGGTTTCGAGATCCTTTATTGTCTTATCTTTCTCCTTTAAGTTAGTCTCCACCTCTTCCAATTTCTTACGGAGACGAGCAAATTCTCGCTTTGCCCAATAAGGATCTAACATCGTCTTCCTTAGATAAATGAACCGACTGTACGACCTACCTTAGGAGCATACCACTCAAAGAACGCAAGAATAGATCCGTGTGCAGCAGGATTACTCATGCTTGGCAACAGTTTGTGGAACTTGGACAAGTGCAATTCAAGCACAACATACCAATTATCTTGATGCTTATCCCATTTCCATGTTACGCTGTACACTTCAAGTTCAAGGCGAAAGTCGTTCTTATGTTGTGTTTTTGATTGAATCAGATCACCAACATGTGGGACTGCTGGAAGTTCATGTGGCCAAGATTCACAGTTCAAATCGAGATGTGTCTTGCAATAAACTGTAATCATAATTACTCCATTGTGAATTGAAGGATGAGTTTAGTGATTTGAGCTAAAGTCATGTCAACTGTTTGTTGTACAAGTTTTTCACAAATGTCGAGTCGGTCAATCTTACTTAACATAAATGTCAAGTAAGCACGACGATAATCTTCATTAGGTAGTCTAAACTCAAAATGGTTTTCAAATCGACCATCACGAAGAAGACGTTTAGGCAGATCGTCAAAATAATTCGTAGTTCCGATGAATACTTTATTTTGAACAGTAGTAAGACCATCTACCATTTCACAAAGATATGCATCGAGACCCTCGACATTAGTGTCAATGTCTTCCATCATGAAGATGATACGTTCTTGACTAAATCTGCTCAATACATTTCTTACATCATCAATACATGAACCATCACAACTTAAATGAATGATGTAAGTGTTATAGTTAATTACAAAGTGTTGACTAATGTAATCCAGTGCTGAAGTTTTACCAGTACCGGGACCACCATATAACATAGCAGCATATTTGTGACAGATACCCAATTTTTTGAAATGCTTTTCACTATCGAAGAACTTTGAGATAGAGCTGATGATCTTGGTGATTGTACAATCTTCAGTAGTAAAAAGAGAAACCTCTCTACCTTCCAATTTCTTCAACTTAAGTCTATTATATGTATCTGTTACCGAATAATGGCCATATGGCAATTTTTCCAAAGTTTTAAATACATTAGTTTCAATACAATACTGGTCATCTTTGTCAACATAAATTTGGTTGGCAGACATTTAGATACTTTCTTTAATGTAAAGTTCAATGTGATCATCGTATTGATTAAGGTGGGCGAAGTGCAAATCTATTGTGTCATAATCTCCTGTCAACTCAGAAATCTGGACATAAATACTTGCTTGTGCGTTTATTGGGACATCTGGCTTTTCCAATATCAATTTGGCAAGTTGATGGGACGTGTAATTACTTATAGAAGTTTGACTAACAAAGTTTGACATGATTAAATCAGTCTGTAACAAAGATTCCAGCCTCAATAGCTAGACGACGGATTTCAGCACCGAACTTATAGGCGTCGCCTGACTCATCATCACCACTGAAATCATCGAATGCATATACGATATCGTCTACAGAGTCAAGTGATAACTCTGAAGCGATCAGCACCCGATCATAGTTACCGCAATCGTTTCGACCACACTCGTTCACATCTTTTCCGATGTAGTGAAGCATAGCCGAAACAGCACACAGACAGTTCTCACTTTTCCACCTACCAGCACGGAGCTTCAACCCGTCAGCCTTCATCTTGTCTACGATCTTCTGAGCATCGTATCCGCAGTAAGTCATTGCCATTCTACTCTCCTTTAGCAATACGAACGTAGTTGGATTCGTTCCATTTTCCGCCCCAATACGGGACAAGCCCACAGTCACTAAGAAAAGTGCTTTTAGTAGTTCCGTCGTTCCGAAGAATCACCAGTTTAGCTAAGCGTTCGCCAGCACAATCATCAAACTCAATTGCCTGTATCGTTCCACGGACTGAGATGCGATCATTAAACTGAGTATGGACTCGTTCGATTACTGTACCCTCAGGCAGGCACAGCAACTGCTCGATAGTTAGCCTATCGTCCCGATGAAATGGTTTGTCAGGTTTGTTGATACTGACTGTGATACCCATGATAGCTTCCTTTCTTATTAAGTTAGATGATCTCAGTCTATTCCTGTGATCAGTAAGCCAACTTATCTTTCCACGAATAGCTTACGCTAAGACTACAGAGCAAATGCTATACCTGTCAATAACTGTAGTTCGCTTTAACAAGATAAGTCAGTGTCAATGGCACGCCACTGGAAACGAGTCGAAAGGTGACAGGTATAATTACCCAAGATGGGAGTCGAACCCACACGACCGTTAGGTCAACGGATTTTAAGTCCGTAGCGTCTGCCATTCCGCCACTTGGGCACTGATTTAAATACCAGATGTCAGGAGGTCATGGATTGTTTCGTCATGATAATTAAAAACATTGATACGAAAATCACGAATCCTTATGACAAAGTTAATGTCATCTAATGTCGGCTCAAAATATTCAGTTCCATCCTTTAACCAAATACCTTTTGTTTTATTATTTCCGCATACATGTTGAGCAGACATTGAGTGGAGTTCCTTTCGCAACTTTTGTTTCTTTAATCACTCTGCCACACTTTGTACAGTGCAACGGTGTAGAGACGCTACCTTTAGTAGCACGCAATCCTGTGTATTTCACTGGAATCACGCAGTCACCTCCTTCAACATGACGAGCTTACGTTTGTAGCCATCCTTATCCACAGGTTCAGTCAAGACTCTGATCTTCTTAACAAAAGAAGCCGGTTTCTCACACAACAATGAGTACTTCCAATCAAGTCGCGTTAATGGCTGTAGACTACGATAGCCAGTGTCGTGGCGGCTTTCAAAGGTAAAGCCATCAGCAACAAAATCGAAATCCTTATTTTGATGTTTATAGAACACTTCATAGCTTTGAGTCACAACAAGTTCAAGAAAACTATGAAGTAAAGTTTTCTGATCCACTAACCAGAAATGGAAGTAGAGAGCACTCTGCTCCTTGTCAATATGTTCCTTGTAAAACTCAAGAGACATGTCGCAAATGTTAGTTACCACTGAGCTGACGTTGATGTTCACTTTTGGTCACCTATTGAAGATGCCATGTTGTTTGAAATAGGTGTCTTCATCAGCAACTGAATAGCCGTCAGCTACCAGCTTAGCTATACCATCACTGATTAAAACAGCCAACAAGATTGCAAGAATGATGATACAGAGTTCTTTCATGATAGCAAGTCTTCCAAAAATTCTTGGAATGTCCCATCACGCTTACCAACATATTTGATATCTTCTTCTTTTAAGATATCCGGGTTCTTTTTGGCAAAATCTTTTAAGACATGAATTGAATTGTTGATATTATTTTCATTGCTTTCGGTTTTATTTGCAATTTCAACCTTTGTGTGGCCTTTTTCATTTTCTGGTTTTAGAAGCAGAAAATAAATTTTTTGCCTTGAACTAAACATATCTCCATAAGATAGGCTTCCATCTTTAACGCCTTCAATAAGTTCTTTTAAATCCGTTACCCTCCTTGAGATGTACACGATATCTGTCAATTGCAATTTTTGTGGATTGTTCGGGTCAACAGTCTTTTTAAGTGCTGCAATACAATTTGAAACAGTGTTTTCAGTAGTCTTTGCAATCTCAGCAATTTCAGCCACTGTTCGCGGCGTGAACTCTTTCTCAGGATTGCGAGGTTTAACTACGAGCATAGTGATAGTACGCTTCAAGTCTTGTGTAGTGAAATCTTGCATAATAAAGCCTTTTCTAAAGTGAGTTAGCAAAAATGTGATCTCAGTCTATTCCTGTGATCAGTAAGCCAACATGTCTTTGTGTAAATAGCTTTCGCTAGACTATCTCCGAAAACGGCAAAAGCAACTGACAAAAGATAGTTTACATATGTCAAGACATGTCTACTGTATTGCACGCAGTAGGACCGTACAAGGAGGACCGTCAGTTGCTATTAGACCGGGTGGGACTCGAACCCACAACCAACAGATTATGAGTCTGCTGCTCTAACCGATTGAGCTACCGGTCCTCCGTTATTTAGCAATGTGCTTTCATGATATCCTGCAAAGTCATACCTTGACACATGGCAAAGGCGAGATTCCACAACTTGTCAACCTGAGTCTTGTTTTTTGCAAGACCTGTGTAGAGGTTCTTGTAAAAGACACTGGAGAGGATTTGTTGTGCCCTGATTTTCAATCGAACGTCTTTCACAAGCTGAATGTCAATACGTTTGCCGTCAATCTCAACACGATAAACTGATGAAGTCAGTTCATCTTTATAGTCTGTGAAGCCCAATTTCCTGAAGCCATGTTCTTCCAACAGCTTAGCAGTAGATTGAGTATCCTCTGTGAAGTAATCATAATCAGATGTGTCAGTGTAGCCGCCGAAGTAACGACTACCTGTCAAGTAGAAGTCCACACCTTGAACACACCGCGGTGTCACACTACTGTCAACAGCTGACAGAAGCAGCTTGAATGGAGAATTATTGACAACCTTAAACACACTGATCTTGTCAGCTGCGAATGTGGGTGCAAACATCGAGAACTGGTTAATTGGGAAGCGAAGGGATTTTGTCCCAAATGTCATGTCACAGAAATCAAGAATGAGATCCTGAACGTGACATTTGAAATCCACGTTCCCGTCAGCTTTGACGAAACGCAATTGTGTGCCGTAGGGGAGGGCGATGATTTCGTTGTGGCTGAGTTCACGCATGATCAGTTCTTTCTAGTTAAGTTAGAGATAAGCTCTCTAGGTTTGAATAATGTGATACCAGACACTACAGTCCAAGTATCACCAGTTTTGATGACAGGAACCAACTTGACTTCACGAGTAGAGCTAGTCTTCTCTACTCTATAATCACGATTGTTTAAAGATACTACCATTCTTGTAGACCTTCTTCCGTGAACAAGGCTTACAGATCAGGTGCATGTGAGGTTCATGTGACACATCGCAATCCTTACTGTGACACATGACGCAGGTTGATGCCAGCACACTCTCATCACAAATCCTCCTTGCAAAAGTTTCTGCGGGCTGTTCAGAGAAATCTTCGAAGTTCTCAGTGTTCTTGATCAGTTCATCCAGAGTTTCAGTATGATAGATCATTATCAGACTCCTTTTGTCAGTGATTAAATCAGAACACAATACTCCCGGTAGGATTCGAACCTACGACCTACGGATTAGAAGTCCGTTGCTCTATCCAGCTGAGCTACGGGAGCCTTATGGGAGCACGGGTCAACACTCCCATTGAGGATTAGTTAGATCCTCTACACGTACTTGCTTCTCGTGCTTGGCATTCTGGGACCCGTTAACTTAGTTAGCTTGTTTATCTCTTTGAATAGCTTCGTACACTTCCTCACGGTGTACAGATACGTCTTTCGGAGCTTCAATACCTAAGCGAACTTTGTCACCACGGATATCTACAACGGTGATCTTAATGTGATCACCAATATAGATGGTTTCATCTCGCTGCCTTGACAACACTAACATGATATCTCCTTATGGAATGAAACACAATACGTCTTCAAATTTCGGCAATTCTTTAGACAAGATATACTTCTTGCCATTTTTAATCAGACACACATCATTATTATGCACAACAACATCGTCAATGTTTTCAACACCAGCAGTAATCTTAGTACAGATGTGCCAATCATCTGCTATCAAATCGTTGATTGCTAACCCTGTTGTTGCGTTTGATTTGGCATAATTGTTATTAAGATCATATAAAAGACCATCAGCCACTCGTAAATAAAACGCAGGATTTCCCCACGCTTTACGGCGAATGATGTCATTTTCTTTGGCAACTGAAAGAACTTCTTTAATGTTCATTGTGATTAAATCCTGATAAGAGTAGTGTTGTTAATACCTACAAAAAGAAAATTGTCTGTTTCAATCACTTTAGTCACGACACCATAGACGACCTTTCCAGTTATTGAATCAGTAAAACAGCCTTTATCCCCAACTGCTACCTTGTGTGAGTTCTTTGAAGAGCGGGTCATCTTTATTCTCCATCAGATAGACAGCACGTTGTTCAAGTGTCTGGCAGGTTAAATCAGATTCTTCCCTAGACTTCTCAAAGAAGATATGTCCTGATTGTAAAGTCTTCCATACCAATTGTGCTTTATCATAACACAATTTCTGGAACGCTTCACTAACTACAGTGATATGCTCGGCCACTCTTAAGATAGGATATTTTCCCTCTTGAGGCTTAGCAACAATCTGATGGATACCTGTGATAAATTGTGATCCAATATTTTCACCAAGTAACCAACCATAAACGCATAACTGTGATGCCCACTTATCATCAATATGTTCCATAGGATGTGATTTTGAAATCATCACACCTGACACATGACCAATCGTTACATCCTTATGTTGAAAACTCATTGGCTTAGACCTGTCGCAATGTCTTAGCCGCATGTAACCAGCGTTAGGTGACTTGGCATACTTGGAACAAAAGCCATTCACCTTCCAGTCATAGATGATAGGAGTACCATCTTTGTTTTTAAAGTAAACGTCTGGTTTACCTAACAATGGTACACCACCAACTACACCATTAACACCTTCTCTGTAACCGTCTACAATTCCTTTCACTTCAAATTCAAACCGTGGTTGTTCTGAAGCATGTACTAATTCAATCAGCAAGTCTTGCAGAGCACCACTGTTCTCATACTGTTCAAACACATATTTGCCAGCACCTCTTGCCCAATCACGATTTGCTGGAATGACTTGTGCTTCAAAGATAGTGTTTAAATTAAAGGCAGGGTCGAAATCTTTGCCGAAGATAGCTTCATGCAAATAGCTTTTAACATAAGCGTCAAAAGCAGATCCGACAGCCATAGGCTTTGTTTGTTCTTCCTCAGGCAGTTTAGTGTCTGCCAAGTATTTAATGTAAAACTTTTCTCGGTCTTCAAAAAACAATGCTATTGAGGATGGTGAGAGAAATTCTCGCTGACGCATAGTTTATCCCAAAGTTTGATTAGACGGCGTTTGATAGTCTTTACACTGACACCAAAATCTCTTGCAATATCTTCGAGCGTGTAGTCTTCAATGATTCTGTTTATAATATGCCGTTCACCAACATTAAGTGTAACGTCAATATCCAGATTATTGTCTATGTCTGGCTTACACGCTAAGACATTAAAAATAGTCACCGGAGTTCTTTTGGCAGCCACGTTACCAATTTTCTCGCCGGGATAAACTACTGTTTTTCTATGTATCATCACTCCTTTATTTACTGCTCGTGTAGAAATACGAAGAACAAACTGTTTTCTCATCTCATTGATACATTTACTTTTTATCCTTGTTTTAACATAATTATCAATGGGTATGTCGAATTTGTATCGACCTGAGTGTATCTCTTCTGGTAATTCACAAAGAGTTAGTAGTGCAGTTCCTACAGAATCTTCTGCGTTATGTTCGACAGTCTGATATCTGCTACCCATTGAAATAGCTAAGCTAATGTAATTTTCAATGAAGTGATCTTTGTGTTCAAAGTTACCTACTAAAAACTCGTGAGCTATTTCAATCAGTCTCTCAGGTGTTAATCTCTTTGTGTTACCTGAACCGATGACCTTTACATAACGTAATGTTTGCCTAGACTCAATAGTCATTCCTCATATTTTGGAACAGACTTGATAGCATCCCTGATCTTATCTAAGCGAAGTGTGGGTAAACCTCGCCAAAGAGCTTTTTGACACTTGTTATCAAAGTACCTCAACAGACTACGAATGAAGATGTCCCAACCGTACTTCTTGATTAAATCAGCAATCTCTTTCTCAGGTTCAGTAGCATCGGTTGGCGGATGAAATTCGGCAAGAACAATGTGCATGTAGCACGAAGAGTAGTATCTGTTTTTCTTGATTAAATCAAGATAAACTTTCCTAGTGGCGATCTTGATGTCATTCTTGTTATCACGCAAGTAAGCGTCATACTGTCGCTTGACGCTTGGGTGTTGTGCAATTAGTGTCAACACCGCTTGTTGCAAGAATTGCATATCATTCCTCTAATAAGAAGATAGCGATGTCAGTAGTGATTGATCCTGTCGATTGACTGCCTGTCTTAGACATGTTCTGTTTCATGCGTTTCAGTAGCTTCTTCTCCTCATTATCGCGGTGCCTAGCAATTTCTTCACGGCGGGCATTCTCAGCTTGTTCCTGATATTGCTCTGGCGTCAACCTGATTTTAATCACCTTGCCGCACGCCACGCAAAACGGAGTCTTGCCTTTATCTGAACACCATTGGCAATCGAATTTCGGCTTCATGTTGCGTCCCTGATTAAATCAGCCAGCGGTCGAATAATCAGTTAGGTCAGAAAATCCGCATACTACCATCATTAGAACACAAACCAATAGAACCGTCAACCGAAAAATGTGTTTCTAACCTACCTGATTATTTGGTCACTACGCAGAGGTAATTTAATTTGTCAAAATCGAACTTTGTTGCATTGTTCAAACTGTCAAATTCAATAGGTTTACCTACAACAGCATGAGTATCGTTACAGTAGATAACCTTATGTTTGTAAGATAACAGTTCACCTAATTTAATCAGATCGACGACAGTATCTTCATAATACTGTTCAGCAATGATTCTAGGATATATTGTTAAGATAATACCTAATTTAACTAGACACCGTTGTACTTGCAATACATTGTATCCACGATAACAAAATGGAATTTTATCTTGTTTAATAATCTTAAAAGGATCAAGGTCGAAGTTAACCACCAAGACATCTACAGGCACGTCTGTAATATGACTAATACATTGTAACAAACATTTCATTTTTATCTCCAAAAAATAAGCCCTGAGACTTTGATAAATCTCAGGGCTTTCTGATTTAATTAGTTATGCCGCCTTATCCATAAGGAAAGTTTCGTCAATTTCAATACACGGTTGAGCAACATCTCTCAAGGGTTTAGGAATACGACAAGCGGCAACACTGAACAAGATACCGTGTCGTTTCACTTCTTCCGCGAGTCTGACATATTGTGCGTCAGATGACCCAAGTACCACCCCGTCAATCTTACCGTGATGGATAGCAGCCAACACATCACAAGTAATATCACAAGTATGCTGAAGATAATGCACCTTCCGTTCATCGTCTTTATTGGTAACATAAAGTTTCTTAAAGCGGGTATCAAAACCACTAATCTTTAAGAATGAAATGAACTTAGCTGCCTCATCACCAATCTGGGCACCATAGGCAATAGCTGAGAATAGAATGTCAGAGCCAAGAATAGTGTTCATGTACTGAACATAGTTCAGTTTACTTTCTTGACCAAACTTCTTTCTGATGTTGCTATTGAGGTTGTAAGTATCAACAATCAAAATAATATTTTTAGTTTGCATTTACAGGAATCTCACAATTATCAGAGGTACAGAATTTGTCAGCGTTATTGGCTTCTGCATTACGCAGCTTATCCCAATCAATACTTGATAAGGCTTTCAATCTTTCATTGTATTCCTCTCTAGTAATTTCTTGCTCAGGCATTTGTTCATAAACACCTAAGGACGTGTGTGGAAGTAGTGATAGTGATTTAATTCTAGGAACGGCAAATGATAGTGCTTTCTCAATGTCATCTTCTTCATGTGTAGGATCATATTTGTAAAGATAAACTACAGGTTTACCCCATTCAGTTTTTAATGCAATTTTCAAATCTTTAAAAGAGTATGTGTCTGAATAACTAAGCCCATAATTAAAATCAACACCATACTTGTTTGTTAAATATTCAGTAGCCTCATCAACGGTTGTGTATTTGCCAAAATCACCAATAGTCAAACGCTCAACGACTGGCCATGCTGGCTTGAAGTTGATAGTGTTACTAACTGCATTGTCAGACCATTCAGCCTGTAATGTGATTACATTGGCCATCTGTTCCCACAATGAAACTTCACTAGCTTTCTTACCCGGTTGATATAGAGGTAATTCAAATACATAAGTATCTTTCTCGTTTACAGATTTTTCATAAGGCACTCCAGCGTCAATAAGTAATTTAGTCATAGGACTATTAATATTTTGACGAATACGTCTGATCATGTAATTGAAGTTTGCATATGCTGCACCACTGATCGCACCAATAATCTTAGGTACTGTGCCACCCGGCTTCATTGTCGTATGACGAATAGGTGTGGCCACACCTGCATCATTAGCAAACTGTTCAGCGTATTTGGTGATTAAATCATAACCCGTTCGCAAGTATTTAATAACATTGTTCTGTTGTTCATTATCCACCCATTCGGTATAGCCAATGATACCAACACCAATACGACGATTCATAGACATGACTTTATTAGTCTCTTGTCTGTGAGACGGCAATAAAGTTACTGTCTGTGCATAGAATGTCGCATACTCACAAGCACGATACCAGCGACCTACTGTTTTACAGCGTGTAGGAGCCGTTTCTACTAGCGTACAACATTCTCGATCGTAAAGTGGCTGTTCTCCACACGGATTAAACCCGTCTGCCTTATCAACACGTACCTTATCTTTGTATTTACCTAATCTACCATGCTTTAAATTTTTATAGTTAATAACTCCCGGTTCACCATTCTTAGTCACACGTCTGGCAATCTGGCCTAACATGTTGAAGTCATCGGACTCTCTCAAGTATACTGAGTTATTACTCATATACCCATGAGCTTCACGATAAGCATATTTATCGTAGTCTTTCAAATCTATGAAGACTGGGTCGTTAATTTCACCACAAGCAATCTCAGCACTACGTCTAACATTACCTGCAATGACGCAACAACCAATAGCATTCATAATGTCAGTTTTTAACATTATGATATCATAAAGTATTTCTGAGTCAGTAACAAAACCTTGAGCATACCATTCAAAGAACTTTCTAAGTTCACCATGCAGTTCCTTCAATGGCTCAGGACCAGAACTGTAGCCGCCAAAACCTCTGATCGGTAAACCTTGTTTCCTGATTAAATCATAATTGTAGATAGGTTCAGGTTCTCCATAGATATAGTGATCAATGAGAGACTTGACTGAATCTACCCAACCTTCACGCGAATCTTTAATATCAATATGGACTTTACCTAGTCCCTTATTGATAACGATCTCTTCACGAATAGGTCTAAAGCCCACGCCTACACCACACATTAAGGCATCCATAGCCCAATGTGCACAGCTACCAATATCGTCTGTGATGTTAAGGAATGCACAATTTTGCAAACCCATAGAGCCATTTTTATAAATGAACTCCGTACCCATCATCCATAAGCCACGGCCCGGAGGACACCATTCCATATTAAATAAGGATAGTGCCATTTCCTTAGCATACTCTTGCCAATATTCTTCGTCCCAGAAAATATTGGTTTTCAGATACCAGTCTTTCCTAATAGACATAGTACCTTCAATACAACGGATAACAACATCAGCCCAATTTTCATTTGATCCATCTTCTTTAACCCTACTATATCTAAGAAAGAAAATAATTTCACCATAGAGACCATAACCAAACTCAGGTTTCATTGCTCTGAGTTGACTTATTGTAGAAGTCTTTAACTTAAACCGCTCTTTAACAAACATTATCTGTATTCCACAGGGAGTTTATTTTGTTCAATCAATCGACGACAGTGTGATTCTGCTGCCACCTCACACCAATTTAGTGTGATATCTTCACCAGCAAAATAATGTCCTACCCACAAATAACGACCTTTATCATCAGGTTCTGACCATCTGATTTGATAACCTACTAACTCACCATCAACATATGCAGGTACTACTTCCCATTTATGTTCAATCTCAGGAAACTTTTGTCTATTAGACAGTAGTATTATACTTACTGTTAATATAATTATTACTATTACTAAACTCATCCTTTACTCCAATAAAATCCTAAGTTAGATTTTAAAAACAATTTATTATACTCATCCATAGTAGCATCCACCAATACCCATATAGGTGTGCCGTTAGCTATCATCTTTGGAAAATTATCTCTTTGAGCTGGAGTCCAAACATAGTGTCCTAAAACTTTCACTTCTATCCATCTTGGACCATACATCTTATGGGTAGCATAGAGATCAGGTAAACCTTTTTGATAGATGTTGCCGTGAGTCTCTATGACATGCCATTTAAGATTCATTAGCAACTTGATCAGGGCGTCCTGTATCTTCCCTTCTGGTCCTGTTTTTGGTCTTGGTTTGAACGCGTCCATTTTGTTCCATCTTCAATAATGCTAACAGTAGTTTTTGTACACATTCTTTAATTACTTGTTTAGGGAGGCTTGACGTTTGTCGTGATTTAATCAGGTCTTCAAGACAACGATCAACAAGGAATTTTTCGTCAAACTGATTAAATAAGGTTTGCAAAACTTCGTTATTATAATCAGGGGTAACTTGCTTAATGACTGCTGTTAATGCTGTTTTAGTGATTGCTTTTTTCATGACGACTTCTTTTCTCTTCTGATGTATTTCTGTAAAAGTTGCTGGTGTAATTTAATGGTCTTTAAACATTCGAAGTTGGCCAAGACTTGCTCTTCATCTAAAGGTATTTTGTTTAATTTCAAAATAGCCATATTGGCGACGAAGGCATATGCTCTAATAACATCTTCATTCATTGTAATGCCTTTATTACATCACCATAAAGTTTCTCTGCTCTGAAATATAAAGTTTTCCTACCAGAGTATTCTTTTTTGTATGGAAGAGTTACTCTTAACCAGACCATAATAACTGCTACATTAGTTTCATTTGGAATAAGTTCAAATAGTTTCGTATTTATTAGTTCTTTCTCTTCTGTAGTACCATAGCGTAAAAGGTAATTTAATCTGTTATGTAAGTCAGTAATAGCTTTTACGTGTCTTTTCTTACGCCCCATTACAGTAATCCTAAGAGTTGCATATGTTTATAATCTAAGCGATAATGTTGTAACAATATTGCCATTGATTCGTCAGACAAACTAACATTCATATTTTCTGTCTTATTTAAACAATACCTATTGGGTAGCAAGTAACCTAAATGTGTGTCGTACTTATACAACATGTCGTAACGTATGACATAATTACTGTTTTGTAAGTATCGGTATTGTTGTTCCAAATCTTTATAATGTTCTTTTACAAAGTCGTTGATGTTTCCATTGTATTTTTGTTGGTGTTGTACAACATAACGATAGTAACTCTTAAATCTTTCAATAGGATTTCTAGCTACACAAAAGGTAAAATAGCCTACTGGCAAAGGTTCAATATTCCATTTATAATCATATTCATATTCATAAGGATATTCTTTATCACCAACAAAGAAATATCCATGTTCTTCTATTAAATATTTGCTAAACGACATTCCTGCACATTTAGGATTGTGTAGGAATATTCTTTTCTTTTTGTGATTTATTAACATAATCTGCCAAGTTTAGAGGTACTATAAAACATATATGTGTAGGTTCACCACCAAGAAAATCATTAGATGGGTGCGGATCATGAAATAATTCAAACCCTTCTAAACCAATAAACTTTCCTACCACAGCATGTTGACCTGACTTACAATCACGTAAGCTGGGGCCAGTTAAAATACACAATACGTCTTGGGAGACAGGATAGAATTGACTATCATTCATATAGATTTCAATGGCTTGTAAACCTAATGTTGCTAACCAAGATTGAAATTTATCCCAATCCCATTTAGCTCCGTCGCAAGCGTCAGATACTTCATCAATATCTAATTGTAGTAATGTAGCAACACATGCTTGAAAACAATTAGTGGGTTTATTTTGTTTTACAAGAAGCATGACGTAGACTTTCTCTTAGACTATCAATAGTTTGTAATAAACTTTCTAAACTATTAAACATCTCTACAAATAGTTTTGTTGTTTGTTGTGCTTGTTTTAATGTGAAGAAATCATCTTGATCTTCATGAGTAGAACTACCACAACAATGTGCAACTAAGATAGGACTACCTGCACCCGGCACATTATAGTTTAAAGCAATATCAATATCTCTATCGTCAGTAGATTCAACACATAGTGGGCCTTTGATAAATTGTTTTACTTTAGTTAATTTAATTAGTAGTCTTAATTCATCTTCACTAAGATTGTTCATTGTATCACCAGATTATTAAGGTCTCTTTCAATGTCTTGAATTCTTAAGTCAACATCACGTCTTAAGTCTTTTAAACTTTGCAATACATCACCAATTGTTGGTAGTGGTGTTAATCCAATATATCTGTACATATCTCTATTTAATCGGTCATAAACCACTTCTGCACAATCTTTACAGAAATAATGTCTATTTTCCTGATTAATCATATCGAGAGTAGTTATCACATAAAACACTAATGCGTCACAATTATTACATTTCATTAAATATCATCCGTTCTAAATTTGAGCATGTTGTCCCAATATTCTTTAAAACCTTCTAAGGTTATAGCAAACTCTTCCCATTCAGGTCCATAATTGTAACAGATATATGGCTGCAAAGAATCCATTAAAACCATTAATCTACTACGTTCTTCCTCATCATACGTCGAACGAAAAGTATTCCACGCTTGAGTATAACGTGTTTTTGCTTCTTCTTTAGTTAATTCAAGCAATAGGAAGATACCATTAGTTACTCCACCTTTGTTTATACATACAACAGGTAATTCACTACCTTCAATAGTTTCTTCAAAATCTTCGTTGAATAATACTAGATCCCAACATTGAACCTGAGCATTATAGTAAACACCACGTACTACAGAACCTTTAGGAATACCATTTAACTCAGGAATAGTTGCAGCAAATACATTACCAAATTGTGTATAAGTTCTTCCATTAATGAGATTTAATAAGTCACGTTCACCAATACGATAAATCTTAAATTTTCTGCACATTATTTATCCGCCCATGTTTCTAATTCAGTAGACCAGTCAATAGAAATGAGTGGCACAATAGGTTTATATTTCTCAACATTAGTTTTAACTGATTTAGTTACCTTATCAATAATGCTACGTTTACACGGAGCCATGATTTCATCATGTACGTTGAATACTTGCACATACCAAGGTTGTATACCACAAGGTTGATTATCCCATATCACACGTTGAGTGTTTTTACATATCTCAGCACCTGTTGCTTGAATTCTGTGATTAATGGCAGCTCTAGTATTGTTGCCTTGAATCATGAAACCTGCTGCAAAGATGGCACTACGAACAGCACCAGCGGCAGTCTGCAACCTATCTCTACGCATAACATTTAGCTTAATGTTAGTCCACTCTTTAGGTGGCGTCTCGGCTAATTTAAACAGCCAACGACAAACATCATTCTCTAATGTGAAGTAGCGTCTAAACCCTAGCAAGCTCTCAACATATTCAACAGGTTCCTTCCATGTTATTCTACTACCAAGGCCACCAATCTGTTGCATTGTCTCGAAATCATTGATTGTGGTTTGTTGTGCTTGAGCAACACCCGGATAGCGTTTGGCCCAATGTCTACTTGCTGTAGTAGCAGTAGCCTCATCAAGACCTAGACGTTCCATTAGAGTGTGTTCATTACCACCATACATCTGAGAGAATACACCACGTTTAGATTGGTAGTATAAGTCTTCAGCACTTCCTTTGGTTAAGACGATTTCATCATATGTCTTACCGTAAAGAGTTTCACCAAATAAACCGTGAATCTTCTTTTTAGTTTGACCTGTAGCATTACAACTTTTACAATCTTCAGCAGAAGGTATAAAACCGTTATGGCATTTGCCACAACCTTTACCTGCACATAAAGGATCTTTAATCAGCTTCTTCTTACTGCCCAAACAATCTGGACATAAACCATATGTTTCGAGGTCAGCTTCAAGCGCTTTATCTTTGTATGAAGCAACAGCAATCACAACCTCAAAAGCCTCAAAGTCGCCACCAATTAGTTGCATGTCATCATCGACATCTGCTAATGGAAAACATCTTCTTACAACTTTTGTACCTTTGATAGCTTGAGGATTGATCTTATCTGATCCGGCCATACGTCCTGAGAGAGTACCGATGACTTTAAAACTAGCATAGAGTCTACCAGCTTTAATAATTTTGTCAAATAGTTCAATCTCTTTCTTAGCTGCTCTAGCTTTCTTTACCTTTGCTGCCCTAGGTGCCACAGGATGTTGAACAGTCCCTTTACCGCCACACAATTTACAATCAGGAATGTAGCCTTCACACTCACAATCCTTAACCCATGTGGACATCTTCTCCAAGACTACTTTACTGGTACTGTTATGCACAAGTATTTTTTCATCATCATCTAGCACGTCAAAGATGAAGTCACGACAACGCTTACCGGCGATAGGAACTTTTTCCATTAAGTCTATAGATTCTTGCCTGAGTTTTTTAAGTTCAGGAATATCTACTTTGAAGCCTCTCCAACGATTAGCGGCCACAGCACAAGCTAGGATACTATCATCGTCACCAAAGGCCGGCTGATTAAAATGGTAATATAGTTTTCTGGTATAGATAACGTCGTCTTCAGCATATTTCCTCGCTAAGAAATTGTCACGCCAATGCTTGATATGAAATTTAATCAGACCCGGCCAACTGTTACGCCATGTACGCTTACCTGAGGAATCTACAATATTTTCTACAGCTAATGCAAATGGAGCGTAACCTAATTCTGTTGGTCGCAAATTCTTGGGCACTTCAACATCATTAAACTTGACTACTTCAGCAAATGGAATATTGAAGATGTCAGAATATAATGCTTTAAGTGCTGATGATGGGCGGAATTTCAATACAACATCTTTGAAGTCATCATCTACAATACCAGTCTCTTTATCTTTGAATTCATTCACTCTCCAAGGTCTATAAGGATCACTAGAACGGGCAAAATAAATAGGATTGATTTTTAAGTTATCATTAAGATAGTCTGCTAACTTTTGTGCCAATTGTTTAGGCACTTTCTTGATACGAATATCTTTTCGGTCAAGTGTGGATTGATATGGACCCTTCTGAGCATGTAACATCAAGTCACATGCCGTCTGGGGCTTTAGACATGGGCCTTTGGTCCCAAGAATTTCTTTCTCAGCAATCTCTTCCAAACAATCCAAAGGAGTCTTGGTTTTATCATCTAACAAATCAAAGATTGTGTAAGTCTTACAAAGATGAAACCAGTCGAATGCCAGATTAAAACCACAGACACCCTTTGGATAATTACAGAAGAACTTGATTAAATCAAGAGTTTCTTGTACAGGTCTTAGCCAGATGTCATGTAACAATACGTCATCGTCATTGACAGCATATTGTATGAGTACAGGCATACCATACAAGCCACAAGTTTCCGAGTCAAAAGTTATCATGTTTTACCACAAAGAGATGGTGTAATTTAAACGACAAATATCTCCGGGTTCTGCCAGATAACCTGTACTCAAACCTAAAATATGTCTGTATCCATTATAAATACATACATATTCTTTAAATCTGGCAGTCTGATTAAGTTCAATATCTCCAAAATTAATTACTATATTTCCATCTTTTTGCGTAATTTCATAGATATTGGGAAGTCTGATATTACCTGCGTCAGTTACTAAGAAGAAGTTAAAATTTCTTAATAACGTATTATTTTTAAAATTAAAAGCGTACGCCATTAGAATAATCATATCAGTTTTATTTGATACAGAAGGCAGCGGTTCTGCTACTGTATTTGTATATCTATTTTCATTAGTGTCGATTACGTTGTTTATGTTAGTGGGTGTCAGAAATACTGAACCTAATATAGTTTTTAATGTTTCACGTCTATCTAACATAATCAACCCTCAGTGAATTTATTTTTTGATCTAGTTTTAACTTTAGTTTGTAAGGTTCTCAAAGTTTTATGGCTAGTGTCATCACCATTAGGTGAAGCATCAAATAGACTTGCACCCGGAATTACATTATCTACAGGTCTTAATGCTCTACGCTTAAGTTCAGTTTCTTCATCCCACTCTTTTTGAATTTCTAAGCAAGCTGATTTAATCTCATCAGGTGTAGGTAGATATGTCATCATAATCCCAATCTTTCACGTTCACCAGCATCATCTACGATATAGTTTTGTGGCATTGTCCACAAGATGCCGTAGAGTTTAGCCTCAAACTCAACTTGTTCCAACAAGTCTTTAGTGGTGACTGTTCCTAACACCCAAGCTAACGACCAAGTGGCAAGTGTTGGCTGTTTAAGTGCATCCATGATTAGATTGTGGATGTGCTCAACTTCTTCCTTAGGACGCAACTTAACGAGGTCTTTATTGCCAAGTCTTTTAATCTCATTCAACACTTTGAGTGTCGTCTTACTCTGTGCAGTGCGTCTGTCACGACAGGCATTAGCGTATGTGTAAAGTTTATCTTGACCTGCTCCACTACGACGAAGATTGATAAGGTTTTCAATCTCTTCTGTTTTAATCAGGCCAAGTTCAGCATAACCTTGGATATCCTTAGGCAATGCTAACAACCCAATACGCAAGTCTACCCACCTGACACTTTTCCTGAGCTTAGTTGCCATATCTTTTGTTGACATTCCAGTCTTAGCAATGTTCCTAAGACCTTCAGCTTCTTGAACGATATTTAAATCACGTCGCTCAATATTTTCTTCAAGATTGGCAATATAGGCGTCTAACTCACTATATTCACCTTCTTTTACGAAGGCTTCTATAGTGTCACGTTTCAAGAACTTATGAGCAGTGTAACGTCTATGGCCTGAGACAATGCGATATTTATAACCGTCCTGATTATAGTGCATTACAGTAATTGGTGAGTCGAGACCTCTAGCTTCAATACTTTCAGCTAAAGAACGCACACTCTCCAATGTAACTGCACCACGACAATTGAAATTATCATCACAATAAATCTCTTTAAGAGGAATGTGATAAACAATTTTTTCACTAAGCTGCATAGTCATATTCTTCTCTTTCACCACTGTTGACATATTCAAAAATTCTGCCCATACTGATGTTTTGTAATTTAATCTTATTCTCTAAGTTTTGTAGTGTTAACTCATCTGTTGGAAGATGTATCAAATCTACAATTCTTGCTCCAAGATTTTCATCCATACCCAGACGATGGATACGATCCATTGCTTGCATTCTATCTTCACCGTTGAAGCTATTAGAATAGAATATAGCTACTGGAGATGCTGTCAAAGTCAACCCGGTACTTGCTGAACCCGGATTGCCAATAAACACTATCTTTTCACTATCACGTTTATCTTGGAACCTTTCTAAAAGTTCTTCTTTACTTCCGGGCAAAGAACTAATAAAACCTTTACCGTCCAACTTGATGTAATTCCAATCTTGTTTCTTAACCAAATGACATAACTTATCAATGCTTGCTGAGAATGCTGCAAACAATACAGTTCTACCAATCTCATCATACTCATCTAACAAGTCTATAACTGCCTTGTCTTTAGGCGTGTTAAGAATATGAGTATGTTTTTGATACCTATCAATTAAACCAGTAGCTTCACAAGTAGGACAATCCTGTTCTTCAGTAAAAGCAAAGAAGTGAGGATAAACTACAGGGTCAATGATAAAGTCATCAGGATCAGTATCAAATGGATTGTAACTGGGGTCAAGTGTTGATAAGAATTCTTCAGTCTTATCAGGTCCAATGTACTTTGGGTATCTTAATCTCTTAGCACCTTTACAAGACGGACACACTTGTTGTCCATCTTTCTCTAAAGTATATTGGAAACCGTCACTAAGTTCACGCAGCAATGTTAGAGCCTTAGCTGCACCTTTTGTGCGTGAGGCAATCAACTTCGCTGCTTGTAAAGTCTTAGTGCTAGGTTTGCAATAAATCTTGTGAAAAGTTTTGTCTTTAAGATCAGTACAATCTCTTTTGAGGCGTACTGTAACTAAACCACCCATCCTACGATAAAGTTTATCTACTTCATTTACAGATGGAATGAAGTCATGTCGTTGAAGATTATAAAGATCATGTTCATAATCATCAGCAAACTTACCACAATAATCACATTTCTTCTCATCGTCACGCCATGATAACAGTTCAATAAATGAACCTTTATCACTTTGCTTGGTAACTGCCAATCTCTCTTTAAATTTGTAGATTGACCCCTCACGCAAGAAACCCGGTTGTACAATCTCACACTGTGAGTACCAGTCTAAAGGTGCCTTAGGTGCAGGAGTGCCTGACATTAGAATGATAGTACACTTGTCACCATGTTCTTCTCTCATGCTTTTAGTTACATGAAGAAAGGTTTTAGTGCGTTGGGCAGTTAGATTTTTTAGCTTTTGGCTTTCATCACCCACCAACATGATGGGTGCTGGACCACGCCAATTTGACACCAAAGCCTTGAAAGATTCATAAGTATGGTAATGAATAGGAATTTTAAATCCCCATTCTTTAGCTTGCAATTTGACAGAGATTAAAGCTGATCTTGTGCTTACCCAATAAATCTCTGGCACACCCAATTGCAACGCTAACTCAAAACCCATTAAGGTTTTGCCAAGACCCATCTCATATGCCCAAATAGCTCTACGTGTTTTGATAGCAATACCAACACCCTCATACTGATGTTTCTTTAAACCAGTATAGTGTGGAGTAAACTCAGCAGGTACACCATCAAACGGAGCATAAGGGTCTAGCCCTGAAAGATAGGCTAGTTGGAATCTGTTATGGTCATCATAACTACATGACCATTTGTTTACAGCATTTACTTCTTTAAAGCCGTGCCACTCCATTCCTGAGAGGCAAATTTTCATCAACTCAGTCAAGTCTTTATTGTACTTGTATTCTAACCAAAGTTTATTCTCTTTACGAATAAATTTCACTGTTGTTCTAAACTTCTTACCTTCTTTATTAGGGTAAGTAATCTTTGTTTCAAAAATCTCGCCATCACTAATACTGATTAAACCAGACACGCTATCACCTTTCCTTCATTAGGATTAATATTTAAATTAAAATCTGACCAAAGTAATTTTAAACCCTCAATACAAAACTGCTCATTAATCTCATACATGAACTTTGCCCATAATTTACCTTTAGCATTAGTGGCTACCAACATCTTATAGTCTAATAAACTGCCACTCATTATAATCAGTTTGTGTGTAGGTTCAGAAGTATCTATTCCTGTTACATTCAGGTCAGTGTTTTCGAGCAATCTGTAATAAATCTCATTTAATTGCACAGTAGAAGAAATGATTGTAAAAGTTCTTAAAGTCTTTATGTCTTGTAATGCCTCTTTCAAAGAAGATTTGTTGCTGTTTAAATGAGAAATGTAAACAATTTGTTTTTGTAATTCGTTAGTAACGTCAGGCAAGTTTCTAAGGGCAGAAACGCCTATAGCCGCCCTAGAAATATTTTCTAGGGCGGCTAAGTTGACGTTGCTATGCCCAAGAATCTGGAACATAACTAATCTCGGTCTGAGGCACCTTCTGATTCAGTCACTTCCTCAACTTCAGAATCTTTTGGATTCATGAAGCGTTGGACCTCAAAATCTACCATTTCCTGAGGAGGCAAGGCAGCTACAGGATCATTACTGGCACCAATCCGTGGCACATAGAATGATCCTTTCTTGCCTTTGACAGCCTCACTCTTGAACTTGGCCAATTTGCCAAGTAATGGCATCAGATTTTTAGTCTCTGGTCGTGATGTTTGTGTACCCAAATGGTACGTTGCAAACATGTTTAAATCAGGCATCCAGATAAGATACTCATAACCGACAGCATAGTTCTTGACGTTCTCCAACGCCTTAGCTTTAACATCATCAAAACCGGGAGTTCCCGGTTTGAAATAACTAAGGGGTGGAGTAGATTCATATGTAATAGCCTTAACACGACTAACTAAGGCAATACCAATGAACTGTTCACCAATATCACGAACATCAGTTTTAGACACGACGACAGCAAAATTGCCCTGTAGTGCCTTGCGTGATGTGGCAAGTTCAGAGATACCTTGAACGAGAGAGATCCTAGGAAGATAGTTTACACCACCTTTACTAAGTTCACCTACCAGTTCGTCATGCAGGATCAGATTAGAATTTTCTTCAGGATTAACCAAAATTAATTTGTCAGACATTTCTTTTCTTTCTTTTCTTTTTCAGATTAAAACAATGTTGTGGCGGCGGAGGCCTTATAAACTTCATCGCCGCCACAACACGCAGGACCGTCTTCAATTAAACTACTTGCTTGCTTCTTCAGCTTTCTTCAATTCCTCCAATTTCTGTTCCATAAACTTCTTAACGGCTTCTTCAATCTGCTCAGTCGTCATTTCACCCTTGTTGATTAAATCAATACGGTGACGACTAGCTTCAGTCTTGATTTCGTTGACCTTGAGCTTACGAGCAGCTTGAGATGCTGCCGCAGTCTCTTTCTTCTTCTTGTCATCTTCAAGACGCTTATCAAAGATAGATCGACGTTCAGCAACGCTAGTCGGATCGAGCGACAGTACCCACAGAATGGCTGCTAAGAAACCATCGACGGCCGTATTGCAACTTGCAATGTTACATTGTTCAGTGGCAAATTGGATATTTGCCTGAACTGGTTTAATATCAACCAGCTTACGCAAGACAGGCGTTGCTTCAAACACAGGTTCATCAGGACGTTGACCCAACTTGGCCTTACGGATAGCGTCCTTACGTTCCTTGACAAGTGCCGCGAATTCATTATGCGGCATAGTCGAAGCATTGGCGACGTAATCCTGTTGAATTTCTTCAGGAAGAGTAGAAAGTTCAACAGCATTAACAATGGTGATTCGGCCTTCATCGACCAGAGCACCGATATCGTCGCTTAGGTCAAGCAACTGAAGACGTTGCTTTACCCACAATTGACCCATACCCACACGGGCAGCAAGAGCCGCAATGGACATAGTCGGGTCATATTGGAGCATCTGACGCAACAGCTTAGCATATTCGTGTCCCTTAGTAGGCACGACGTTTGCATTCAGCAACACCTGCTGTTCGAGCACTTCCAAGTCACTCGAATCGCGAATAACTGCGTCGATCTGATCATAACCACACAGCTTAGAGGCGGTCAGACGTTGGAGACCGTTGATGAGACCGTAACGAGTCTCGCCAGTCTCACCATCAACACACTCACGAACCTGAATAGGTTGCAGAACACCGTGAGAACGCACGCTATCAACGAGAGTAATGAATTCTGGACTTTCTTGATTAACGCCGCGAAGGGTAATCTTGTTTTCAAAAATCTTATCAATAGGGATGCGTGCCAGACGGCCAGGAACTTTAGCAGTTTCACTAACGAAATTTTCGCGGACTTGAGTTTCTTCAGACATGTTCTTTACCTGATTAAATTAGACTCGAAACGTGATTAAATCAGCTTGGCAACAAAATGATCAAATAATCAGCAAGGTCAGTGTCGGGCAGTCTCCTGTATGGTGTAGCGAAATGGGCACATATTAATGCACCATTTCGGGCAAAACTGGACAGCAGATGGAAATAATTTTTGTTCAGAGGGTAGTGTATAAATGTATTTTACGGAGAATACTAAACCCTTTATGGAATCTTCAGTAGTGCCGATCACATTGATGGCAGAGAAAAATGCGGAAATGATTTTTTTCATTTATACTTGTCCAGTTTTGACCGGAACGGTGCAATAATACAGTGGAGATACGATTTAATCAGTCAAGAAATTTGAAACCTTGCTGATTAATTGGTCAATTCAACAGAGTCTAATTAAATGAGGAAAGTATGCTAAAGACAGAGGCTATTCAACAATTTCTAATTAAAAACACACATGAAGATTTGGCTGCTCTTTATAATTACAATATGGAAGTTCAAGTTAATGTAGGTAAGGATGGTGGCGACCGTATACAGGGAGAATATCAAGGCAAACGCTGGACAGGTTACACTGATGGCATTACAGAATGGAAGCCATTTAGAATCCCTTATAACGCCAATACAAAACCGGAATACAATGACACTGAACTACGCTTTGACTTTGATAAACATGTCGAAGGCGTAGGTATGACTGGATGGGACTGGTCTAATTTAATCAGCAGATGGGTTGCGTTTGACTTTGACGCTATCGTCGGGCATAGCGTAAATCATACGCAAAAACTCACTGAATCTGAATTGCGTGAAGTACAAGATGCCGTCAACAGCATTCCTTGGACTACAGTAAGACACTCAACGAGCGGTTCAGGATTGCATATCTATGTTATGTTAGATGGTACGCTGCGTACTGAGACCCATACTGAACATGCTGCTCTTGCCAGATCTATTCTTGGACTGATGTCAGCAATGACTGGTCGTGATTTAATCGGTAAAGTGGATGCCTGCGGTCAGAACATGTGGGTATGGCACCGCAAGATGAAAGGGACTAAAGGTCTTAGTCTGATTAAACAAGGTGAGGTGTTTACGGACATTCCTAAGAATTGGAAAGAACATATTCCAGTTATCTCAGGTAAGCGAGCACGAACACTACCTGCATGGATTGAAACTACTGAAGACAATAAAAGTGAAGAAGAAATCCTTTTTGAGCAACTCAGTGGTCAAAGAGCTAATACACAATTAGATGATGAGCATAGAAAACTTATCAATTATCTTAGCCAAGAAACACGATGGCATTTTGATTTCAATCCTGATCATCATATGCTTACTACACATACAAATGCATTGAAGAGTGCTTTTGAAGCTCTAAAATTGAAAGGTATCTTTGAGACTGCAACTTCAGAATCTTCAACGCACAATTGTTTTGCTTTCCCGCTGCGGGGTGGTGCTTGGGTAATTAGACGTTTTACTCGTGGCGTACAAGAACATCCAACTTGGCACATTGACAGAACAGGTTACACACGTTGTTATTTAAACAGACAACCTGATTTAAAGACAGTTGCTGCTTATTTCGCTGCCATTGAACACAGTAGTGGTGGCTTTGTTTTTAAAGATGGCGACCTAGCTATTAAAGCAGCAGAAATCTTAGGTGCTAAGATTGATATCGCAGAAGGTATGCGTGCTAGACCCATTAGGTTACGGTTAAATAAGGATGAACGTCTTGTTATTGAATTCGATGCTATGGAGCAAGATCCTCAAGATAAGATGCAAGGCTGGTTAAAACAGAAAAGAAAGTGGACTAAGGTTTCTGATATTAAAAGTCCGCCCAAACATGAGGCAGAGATTGGTAATTATGATGACATCATTCGTCACTTGGTTGATGCAGAAGGTAACGATTGTGGTTGGGCAGTATGTACTGATGGTAAGAATTGGAGATTAGAACCTCTAACACACGTCAAGTTGCTACTAGCGTCATTTAACATTGAAGATAGTGAGATTAAGAAGATCCAAGGTATTAGTGTTGCTAAGTGTTGGCAACTTGTTAATCTCCCATTCCAACCAGAGTATCCGGGAAATAGAACATGGAACAGGTCTGCTCCACAATTCTTAGTTCCGCCATCTACTGATATTGATAATTTAAACTATCCAACATGGACTAAACTATTAACACATTGTGGTGCTGGTTTAGATGAAGCTATAAAAGAAAACGCATGGTGCTTATCTAATAACATATTGACAGGTGCTGACTATCTTAAATGTTGGTTGGCTTCAATCATCCACAAACCTACTGAACCCTTGCCATATTTATTCTTTTATAGTAAAGAACAAAATACTGGTAAATCTTCTTTTCATGAAGCGTTGCGTTTCTTATTTACTAAAGGTTATGTTAGGGCTGATCATGCTTTGTCTGATCAAAATTTCAACGGTGAATTAGAAAATGCCATCATCTGTGTTATTGAAGAAAAGGATTTGAATGATTCTAAAGGTGATAAAGTTTACAACAAAATCAAAGATTGGGTGACAAGTAAACTTTTATCTATTAGAAAGATGTATCATACACCCTACACAGTAACAAATACTACACACTGGATACATTGTAGTAACAATCAAGCAGCAGTGCCGTTGTTTCCGGGCGATTCACGTATTGTTATGTTACATGTGAGACCATTACCACAAGATCAACTTATTCCTAAGAGAGATTTAGAAAGGTTATTACAGAAAGAAGCAGCAGATTTTCTTGGAGCATTAGTTAATCTTGAACTTCCAGAACCTCCTGATCGGTTAGCACTTCCAATTATTATGACCTTTGATAAAGAAGGTATTATGGAGACTAACCTTAATGAGTTCGAAGGTTTTATTAATGACTTCTGTCATTATGCTCCCGGACATTTTGTTAGATTTGAGGATCTGTATGACAGGTTTGTCTTAACATTGACTCCTGAGAGTGTAAAATATTGGACTAAACAACGCGTTAGTCGCTCTATTGACATTAACAAATATCCACGAGGCCAAACAAATGAACCGGGGAGGGTTATTGGAAACATATCATTTACACCTGTAGACATTAGCAAATGTCATTCTATCTATGTTGCTGGACCGAATAATAGTTTTTACCTGAGGAAGATTGATGAAGTCATTAAATAACAATTTAATGTGTGCGATTGATGTTGAAACTACTGGTCTCGATTATCTTAAAAATGAGATTATCGAAATTGCTATCGTACCATTAGATTTCAATTTGAAACCTTATAGGGATACGCGGTTTAAATATTTCCATGCAACTTTAAGACCTGATAACTACTCTGAAATTGATTTCGATGCTGTCAGAATTGCCAAATTGTCTGACAACCATATTGACTATGAGGACGCAGGACTATCTCTTGATAAACTCAAGAGAGCATTGGATGAAGGTATTGATCAATGTCGTGCTGCTGAATTGTGTCTTGAATGGTTTGAGAAACTTAAATTGTTACCAAAGAAACGTATCATTCCTTTGGCACATAATTGGCCTTTCGACAGAGATTTTGTAAGGAAATGGCTTACTAATGATGCCTTTAACTACATCTTTGATCCAAGATTTAGAGACACATTATCTATTGCAGGGTATTTTAATGACCTGAGTGAAGAACATTCTGAAAATACAGTACCATTTCCTAAACTTAAGTTACCTGTGTTATGTGCACGTTACAATGTCAATAGAGGCACATCACACAATGCACTTGATGATGCTGTAGCTACTGCTGAAGTGTATCGGTCGATGATTTATACACCAGTTTATCCTGTAAGCCCATTAAACTTTAAAGGCTCTTTAGAGGATATTGAGAATGCCAGACAATCAGAACAAACCAATTGAAGAATTCTTTATTGATACTAAATCAGCAACATATGATGATGGCTCAGCAGATTCGATACAATATCTGTATGCTGAGTTAGTGGTTGATATTGCTGATTTAGTTAAAGGAACAATTGTTGATGTATTCATCGTCAATTTTATGTCTTCACAAATAATTATCCAATATAATGATGTTGAATACGTTATTGACTTGATTCCTACTTTAGGCACTGTTAATAAGAAAGACTTAAACAATGAGATTGAAGACTAGGATTCCTCAATTTAAAACTATAACTAATAGACATGTTTTTCTACCTGTAGGCGAAACTTTTCTACAGAAATTGGCTATCAAAATCTTTTCTTGGCTTAATGTTTCTTATCATAGAGAGACAACTAACCAAGAATTATGTGGTCATGACGATATAGTAATTGATAATGAAAATGTACGAAATTGTGTCTATAATTTAATCAGTAAATACAAACTGTGGTGTTACAATAAACCACCTAAATATCTATTATGTAATACTGAGACGTTCAAAATGTTACTTGACTATTATCCTGACGTTATTCCTCCGATGTCTATGATATTTATGGGTATGAAAATAATACACCTACCTTGGATTACTGAGACTATATTACTTCCCGACAATATAGATTTAGACATTACAATTTAAACAATAACCCACGTAACTGATTAAATCAGTTACGTGGGTTTTTTTTTTTTTTATTACATCAGGTTTTCAAGTAGCCATTTGATAATAAACGGCAACATCAAATCAATAGCTTTATCAGTAATGCCTGAAACCTTAGTGGCTTCTTGTTCCAGCTCTTCAAGTTTGCTAATGACTTCAGCTTCAGATAAATCCATACTTCCGACAAGATTTTTCTGAGTAGTCTTATTGAGAATATATCCCAACAATAGCCAGCTATGATAACTCAAGTCGCTCCGTCTCGTTGAGATTTCCTTCTTCTTGAGAATCTCCAAGATCACTTTGATCGAGTCCAGAGGTAGTTCCGTCGGCATCAGAGGATTCATTTATCAAATTCCCTTCTTCAGTGATTAAATCACAATCTTCACAGAAACTCGAATTGACAGTTTTGTTATGCACTAGACAATAGTGCGAAACTTTTTCTTTACCACATTGCATTGTCACAACACGTTGTTTGCGTTGTGTACAATCTCTAAAATCTGGTGTGAAAACATAAGGATCATTAGGATCACGTGTGAAACCATCAATGGTGAAATTTGGTGCTTTACCTCTCCTTTTAAAAATTATGTGACCTTTACTCGATAATGTGTACGATCCTTTTTCGAGTTTTGTCATACTTTCCTCACAAGTTTATTGTTGGCGAGTAGCAAGGTGCTTTCAAAATAATAGTGAATGCTTCAGAAAATTCAAAAGTAGCTCTATTGTAATATGCTCTTATATCTTGAGACCTAGTAATACCTCCACCATGATTAGGGCTTGCAATATTATAATACATGTTCCTTGAATAAAAATAATTCATGCCATATAAATCTGTACTTGCTAGAACATCGCTTCCTTCATCATATAGAAACGCTGTTCCAAATTCTTTATAAATCTGATACAATAACTCATGTATATTAGGTGGGTCCCAAGACTCATTTAAAATAGGTTTACAAATTATGGCAATTAAACCTGCACTCAAATCACAAATATCATGAAATACTTGGTTATCTATTTCTAATCCTTCAAATAAATATTTGTTTGTAGATAAATCTTGTAATTCAAAATCACATGTTATTATTTCTATACTATCTGTTTCAGATTCACATAAATCAAGAATAGTTTTTATTCTAGTATTTACATTAGCATGAGTATCTATAGAATCCCAATCATCATCAACAGGATCATATACTGACCCATACTCAATATCTGTTAAAGATGTACCTTCACTAAATCCTGAAAGTGGTAAGCCTTTTGCATAAAGTTTAACACCAGTATATGGCATACCACACAATTCAAATATTTTTTTCTTTATTTCGCTTTTCACCCCGGCAAGATTGTAAGGCACCCAAACAAATTCATCAACAGGTATACGCATTCTGTATATCAAGGAATTAACTTCATCACTAACACGCATACCAAATCTATTTTTCATCGTGGCATTTTCAATATTTATTAAATAAGCAGTTAAATCAGTCAATCTACATTCAATCCCATAACCGTGGTCTGTTCCTGATATTTTAGGTTCACGATACTTTAAATTAAAATCATTAAATAATAAACTTGTTCTTGCCTCTACATTTAAATTAGATTGTGATTGGTAATAATTTAGATTAGTCCTGCCCACACTTGACGGAAAAAATGAATATAGCGGTAATGCTTCATTAGCTTTTTCAAATACTTCTTTATAATTCATATCATAATTAGTACCAAAAAACAAAGTTAAACCTGTTGAAGTGTAATTAACAGTATATTGCTCAGGGTCAATCGTCAAACAAGTTCCACCAGCAGGAATAATTGGAGGACTACCTGAACAATAAAGTGATTCTACTTTCTCTATTATGTATATTGTTTCAGTAGTTGGATTGTATCCCGTAACATCTTTTAAAATCATAGTATTTGAATTATTTGGATCAACAAAACTTTCTGAAAAACTTATTCCTATTTCTTCAAGTGCTGCAACATGTGCCTCCAAAGTATATGTGTTTGACCATGAAGATTGTGCTAATTTTGCACTATAATCTGCAACAGCGATACCACCACCAAAGAATCCTAATCGTGGACATTCAGTTAAATAGATATCCATTTCATCTGGTGGGGAACCTGCTGGCATTTTAATAAAACGATATTCTGTAGGTGTACCACAAGTATCACTGGAAAATGTAAAAGGTGTATAAAAATATGAATATATTTGTGTTGGTGTAGGATTTTCAGTATAAGACATGCTAGGCCGATAAATTTTTTCAGCATATCTATTTCTCCTTAAACCTAAAAATCTTACTTTATTATTTTGTGATAGTCCAGCAAATCTTGGCGGCGTTAAATTATTAAATTCTCGCATAGGTGCAGGTAATAAGGTTATAAATTCTTGACTGAGCCATTGTCCTGATGTGCCAAACGTATCAAGTTCGTCGTTAGGGGGTTGTAATTTGCTTAATGGGTATTTATAATCAGTATAAAGTTCTTTTTCAATGTATCTAATTATTTCTCTTCCATTATATAATTGTAATGTGAAAGTAATGGCAGGTATACATCTAACTAAATCAGCAATATTAGTAAATAAAGGATTAGTTTCAATTTCATTCAAATTCATGTAATTTGAAAATATGAAATAGAGTCTATCTCTTACTTGTTTAAGATAATCATAATAACACCAATCATAACCATAGAGTTCAAACTCAGTTATAGGTGTTCTGTTGGCCAAGTTTGAATTGAAATTCTCTTTGATATAATGTTTTGGTGTTATATTGCTGTGACTATTATCTGTTTCAATTCTATAAAATGGTAAAGTTTCCCAGCCCATTAAAGTTGAGATTTCATCTAACCAATTTAATAGTGTTTCGTAAATATCTATTGGTGGGGTTCTGAGTACACCATTATTATTATCAAATAATATATTAGTTACTTCAGTATATGTAAGTTCTGATGAATAGTCTTCGTTGAAACTTATACTTTCGTATTCTTTCCCAACACCTAATTTTTTGGCCACTGTTGGTGGTAAACAAAAACTCCCAAAACTGTACATATAATCAGAAATTTGTATAGTTTGTGTAAGATTCAAATCATGTGATACTTTCAAGTTATTATCAGAAACTTCATGTTCTGACCTTAACCCTACAGTTTGAGTTACATGTATGTTATGTATCATCACATGTACTCCGCAAACACAGATTGATTATCTATTACATAACAATTACCTATCCGGAAAGCTAAATATCTCTTCCCAATGACAGGGATATTATTTCTAAAATTATAGCATTTAATTACTCTATCTTCATCACCATCTACAAATAATACACCACTTGCTTCCATATCTAAACAGTCAGTGATAGTTACATCTGGTGGAGCTACCCTAACACATGCCACTTCTGAACCAGCTGTAGGGTCCCAATAACCATCATCTTCTCCTAACACTTTGACAATTATTATTGGCTCTCTAAGAAATTGTTTACTCATGATATTATTCCTTGACTACTACCTAGATGACTAGGTAACCAAAATGAATAGCTGTTAAATTGATCTTTAATAAGGAATACTCTAGTATTTACCACTACAGTAGTGTCGTCGATATTTTGATCAAAAGGTGTAGCTCTAACTATTCTTCCATCAGTAAGCAAGACTTCATACCGTTTAAGATCAATATCTATCTCACTATTTCCATTTACAACATCTTCACCTGATTTAGTCTGTGTATCAATATTTACGTCAACCTTGTTAAGAATACGCCCGATAAGAATAGAGTCTTCTTTAGGCTTATTGTTATTTGTTGGAGCATCTAGTACAACTTCATCTTGCTCAGTAGCATCATTATCTATCTCAAGTAACAATGCTTCACTATCTTTAAATTTATAGTCAAGTTCTTCTAAGTTAGTAACTAAACTAGGAAGATCATTTGCTGAGTCATAAATCTTTGTAGTTCCAAAGTCATCAGGTCTATTGTCTAATACTGCATTGTCGATGGCAGTATAGTCAGTTTCAATTGGAACTGAGAAGTTTATAGGATTACCTGCATTACCAGAAACTATATCTTGCAATGTTGGGAAGATATCTTGTTCAGTCAAATCTTTAGGCCATGAAAACACGTAATAGTCTTTGCTGTTAGCAAGGACAGGAAGCCAACATGTTACGTTTATAGTATTGCTGTTAGGATCATAAACAGCAGTCTCAACCAGTGCTTTCACTGGATTGTTAGTAATATGTGTGCCAATATTTAATGTAATACAGTCATTAGTTTCGATCATTAACTTATTTAAGAATAGGTTAAAAGATACTTTACGCCAAGCATTGGCTCGACGTATCAACCAGAATGTCAAAGATTTATAAACAAGGAATCTATGTTTGTAGATGAAATATTCTTGTTCATCAGATATTTCATTGAACTTTGTTAAGTTTCTTCTGACTACAATTTTGTAATTGCCGTTAACTGCATAGTTTGGTTTCCATGAAGCAGTGTATTTGGTAATTAAATCATCTGTTTCAGTAAAAGTTAAATTTAAACTATTCTGCTCAACATCAGCAGTAGTGATAGTGGTGATTGAGTCAGGTTCCGTAGGTAAATAACGTAAAAATACTTTATTACCATTTACCCATATAGAACATCTTGACTGCCAAGCTATTCTTGATAACAAATCTATCAGATCATAACGCTGGAATAACGCAAAGTCTACAGGATAATTTTCTAAATAACCACTTACCTGATTAAAACTCGTACTATCAATAGTTAACGTGCTATATTTATTTACTAACCATGTAATTACGTCTACTAAATTTGGACCTACACTAGATGTGTAACTAACGTAAAGTCCTCTTTCCCAATTCTCTTGGTATTCTTCAAGAGGTCTTACCATAGTAATTGTTGTACAATTATATTCTCCAAAATTTTCATTTTCATTTTTTGAGTAATATGAACTAGGTACAGGTGTCAGACGACGTATGCCAGCAATTGTACGGTAAGCATATACTGAGTTAATAGTGGATGGTAAAATATTGCAAACCCACTTTTCTTGGAAACTGTTTGCAAGGGTAATTGTATCACCAACGTCAACATAAAAGGGTTCTGTACTATTCGGTAGAGCTTCGATTTTCTGTAGTCGTCTGATTAAATTAGATTCATTACGAACAGGATCGAGCCATCTGTTTAAAATCACAGGACTGGCTTCTAAGATAGTTCCCATGTTTATAGTAGTAAATTCGTAGCTATCACCTTCATCAATTTCAACATCCAATTGACGACTTGCTGCAACATACTCCAAGAAACCTAGTAACTCTTGCTCATATAATGTATTGTAAACCCCTTCAGGAAAGATTTCATAAAGGTCTTTAAAAACGTAATAACCATTTCTGAATTCTGGAGAATTGGCTATTTGTTGTATTTGTTGATAAGCCAGTTCAATAGCTTCATCCACATCCTTATCAGCTAAACCGTTGACTATGGTAGTTTTCTTAGTCAATAGAAGTTCATTTAGTACATTTTTTGCTTTGATGAATAATTCACCTGAAGCGGTACTATTTAAACCATTTCTTATGATGTTTTCTACTTCTTGTCTAGTAAATCTTTTAAGAGTACCAACATATTCTACAGTTAATTTAGGTTGACCTAAAACCCAATTAACATCATCACTATCATATGTTAATTTGAAACCTTCAGAATTATCATTCTCATCATAATAATTTGGTTCAATATAAATACTGCCATACTCATCATTAGCTATAGTCAATGTCAGTGGTTCAAAATCTTCGTCCTCTAAACATTGTACTATAGGATCACCAGTAACTGTCAAATATCCGGGATCAAGATTTAAAGCATCATTTAAGAATGTCTCAACATCATTAGCTTCTGACTCAATATTGATTCTGGCACTTTTACCATTAATGAATATTCTTATAAAACCCTCAGCTTCAATATCAGTTCTATTTATACCTGCTAAATCTATAGTGATAAAGGCTTTCTTTTGCACATTACCTGTATACTCTATCACAGCATCTGTGGCTTGATCGTTATCATTATCCTCTCGCTGTGCAGTGCCATAAACTTTAAATAAGTGTGGTTCATTATCTTCAATGTCTATAGTGTAATATTCATAGAATGTGTTGCCAGATTGTGTTGTGGTTGTTCCACCAGTGACAGTAACATTAAGCCAAGGTGCTAAGCTATTTATTAAGCCTTGCACGGTTGAGGGTGTTGAGTCAGGACTGAATTTTATAGTTTTTCTAAAAGTACCTGTGTATTCAACAGTAATAAATGGCACTATATTATTAGAGCCATCCAATTCAAGATTGTAACCGCCCTTGTTAGGAAATAATCTTTGTAATTTAATCAGAAACTGGTTATTGCCGCCTGTAATGATTTTTCTTACTTCAGGATTTATGGCTTTAGGTACAAAACCTGCCACTCTAGCTATCTCAGCTTCATCTTCGCCACCAGTAAGCAACCTACTTAAGGTAGAATCAAAAAGATTTTTAGTATCTTCATCATTACTATAGTCTACTCTACGCTGACGTTGTCTTGGTTGCTTATTTCTCTTGGGTAACTGTATGAGACACTTGCTACCTTCTTGCTGTGTAACTTTTGCAATATGTCTTTCTGAAGTATAGATATACATATTTGACAAATCGACATTATTCGTCGCTAACCAAAAAGTATCTATAGCGTCGCTCTGTCTAACAGCTTGTGTGAGAGCAGCACCGTTATATGTCGGTTGTATTCCAGTAACTGTAACGTCACCATTATTTATAACTCCAGTAAATAGTAACTTCTTTACTTCAAATGTTAATGGTGTGTTCTGTTGAAATCTCTCAGAATTAGTAATACTGATTAAATTAAGATATAATGTTTCTTGGTTAGCTATAAATTGGTCAACAATAGATAATTGTGTCTTGAATTTGTTATAATCTTTAATAAGGTTTTGGGATTTCTTATTTAATGTATTTATAAAATTGATTTCAAACTTCAAGACCTTAGTTCTGTAACGATACTGATCTTCAGCAAACTTAAAGTCATCAAGTTCCTTGTAAAGTTTCTTTAATATAGCTATAAGCTCATCGCGATAAGCGTTGAGTGTTGTGATTGAATCAGTGATTTCATCTCTAGGCAAATCACCAATAGGTTCATCAAAGTCTTCGCTAAGAATATCTATTTGTTTACTAATATCTTCCAGATTTTCCGAAATATCTGCTACAGTTTGTCTCAATTCACTGTAAGCTACACAGTGATTGGCATATTCTCGTTGTAATTGTTGGCCAGATACTTCTAACTCTCTGGCTTGTGCGATCAATATCTGATAATAGTTAAAGCCCTCGACAGCTTCGTCCATTCTTTTCTGGACTAATTCTCTTTTAAGCTGTAATGTATAGTCAGGTATGCCGCTAAAGTTTAACACAGTGCCTCTAGCTACGTTGAATAATTCAACAGCAGGCACATGCTCAGGTGAGCCAAAGCCTAATGGCCACACATTAGCTATAAATTCTTCAGGCACAAACTCAAACTGTGCTTCCTCAGGAGAAAATCCCACTTCTCTATGGAAAATTCTACTAATAATGTTAAAAGATAATGTTCTTTGACCTTCTGACCACACTATTGGTGAATGAACTTCACCTCTGAAAATTTCAAAGGCGTCACTGAGTTCAAGCCCACTAAAATATTGATAAAGAATACATTGTCTTTTATTGATATCAACAGTATCTAACAATTCTTTCAGGTGACCATCAGTATCATCAAGTACAACAGAGATGTTAGCACTGTTGCCACCAAAATCTACCTTGATGATATCATCAAGACTGGAGCGTTCAATTATCAATCCTTGGATGCCATCTAAGCGTTTGTCACAATATTTTGTGCTATTAGTATCTGTCCACTGAACCTCTAAGATCAAGAGAGGTTCAATACCAGTTTTAATTGCTAATTTAGTTAGAGCATCATTAGAGATGTTTCTCACGATATCCTCTTTCCTTCAAATTGAAGCCTTACTATTTTAAACTCATCTCTACCTAAAGTTGAGAAGTTAAGAGGTAGATTTATAAGGTTAACTACATACGTTCTATCACGCATATCAGTTAACCTTATATTTCTACTACCATATCTTATTACAAATTCTCGCAATTCTTGATATTTCGAATAATAAAGTTTAATATCATAATTAATAGCTTCCGTCTCAGAATTTTTCACATAAGAATACAATGTTCCATTCATTGAATTTCTTATGTCTAGTTCTGCTTCTAAATTTGAAGTATCACCAAGTTCAGGTGATGGTAATTCCAATTGCACTTCTGGGAGTTCGTGTGGAGCCAAGAGATATATCATAATATTCCTTGCAAATTAACCTTCCAAGTAAAGCCACAATCAGACAATTCTTCACTAATAAAGTCTTTAGGGTTTGTGATTATGGCTTTATAAACTTTACTATTGTGATCAGTAAATTTGATTTCTTTACCTAAAGTTTCTCTCAAGAAACTTACAATATTATCTCTAGCTTCCAAAGATAAATTCTCAAAACTGTAATTTAAACTGAATCCCTTAGGCCAGTTCTCATCACGATAAACTATTAAACTACCACCAATGCTTCGTCTCTGTATTCTACTCGTGTCTATTGCTTCTTGGTCATTAAAAGTAGGTGTCTTCAATTCCAATTCTAGTGTTGGGCTGTCATAGGGGTACTGAAATAATACTGTTGTTCGTGTAACTATTGTGTGTGGTATGGTTGTTGGAAAATTACCGATAAATATTTGTGGGTCATATTCACATAATGCCATGATTAGTTTCTCCAAAAGACACTATGTGCTACACCCAAATTCATAGTAACATTACAATTGTAAATAGTCTGTACTGTTAATTCATCAGTAAGTGTCAAGGTCTGATTTAAACTGTTCTCAGGAAAATATCCATCAGGATATTTGCATGATACTAGAAAATTTGTTTCTAAAGTTTGTTCAAGTACCAACTCATGTTCAAAAATATCGACAGGGAATAAGTCAAGTACAAGTTCAGATTCAACAGAAATATCATGTACAGTGCCTAGTTTTTGTTGTAAATTTAAAAAGTGACATATCTCTAAATAATATACTTTACCTACCAATACATTATGAGTTAGATTTAGATTTGAAATAAATTCATTAGTACTGACCATCGTCGGACTGATTAAATCAGACAATGATAGATTTTGTATAATTGGTGTTAAGACAGTAGGCGTCTCATCATCTGTTAAAGTTAATTCTTGTTCAACATCTAATTCAATAAGATTTCTAAAGTCTGACAACAAATCTAAGTCTTGTTCAATATTGACAGTATAATTCTGTGCTGAAAATATTGTTTGACTTAAAGTTAAATTTTGATTAATAGGGAGATTATAAACACCTGTCTGTGCTACTGAAGAATTAAGCGTTAAATCTTGTTCTAAATTAATATTTGCAATATATTGTGCTGCTATAGAATCAGTTACTGTTATAGTCTGTTCTATTTCTATCAAATATATTGTAAGACCACTTAATAGTGAAGCAATAGGGGCCGAGCATATAGGTCTAAGTCCTAACATGATCGGCCCTTTTGTTATGCATTGATGGTGTAGATCAGTTTAACCTGATCAGTATCAACTACAGATTTCGAACTAGAGTAAGCAGCAGTAGCCCACAAAGTACCAGTAGTGCCCCCTTTAGTACTATTACTGGCCAAAAACATACCATATAGATCACCAGTAGCATTGATATTAAATGTAGAGGCTGTACCGTTGGTGATTGATCCTGATGCTGCGGCGTCCGGACTCCACTGAACTCGCGTTGCTTCATCATAATCAGTAAACTCCGTCCAGCCCGCATGACTGCTCATTGTATCAGCAGCCGATAAAGAAGGTGTCCCGGTATCATCAATTAAACCAAAATACCAAGCAGTAAGTTGTGTTTGTGCCCTAAAATAGACATCAAACAAACTATTTTTACCAACGGTTACTATTCCATTGACACACTGGTCGCGGTCAATGAGTTTCATTCGTCCACTTTTTTGTTTCCGGTAATGTTCTAAGAGGACGATGTTATCATCATTAAACAATTGACCTGAAGCATCAAGAATGAGATCGCTTTTCATAATGGTCCTAACTAAGTCTAACTATACCACGCCTTAAAGCATTTCTAACAGCTTTACCTACCATCTGCCCATCAACATTAGTACCTCTAGGCACATTCATGTTTACATTAACATCTCCTACGTTAATAACAGAACTACTATTATCAATGCTAAAACCTGAGTTTATAGCAGATAACGTCTTGTAATTTCTAGCTACAGCTTGTTCTTGCATAATCATTTCTCCAGAATGGCCTCTGAAGATTTGATTATCTCTACCAAGAACACCGCCCAATGCCTTACCCGGCGGTTGTCCTGCTTCAATAACACCGTTACGAATAGTGTTGAGATTATTTTTGAATTCTTCTAAGATAGCGTTTAAATCTCTGATAGGTTGCTGTGCAGCTTCAGAGAACTGTTTATAAAGATCAGGCCATCTTTGTAAGTAATTCTTTAATTCTTGTATTAAGACTTCATGTGTTTGTTGTAATTGTATTTGAAATTGCTTAGTATCTAAAAGTTCTTTTGCTACTTGTTGTCGTCTATTAATTGTATCATTTATAGTTTGATTTTCTTGATCTATTTTTGAAATGAGTAAATTGAAACTTTCGTTATTGGCTCCAAAACGTATATCTTCAACACCAGAAATCTTTTTCAATTTCTCGTAAAAAGATACTGCTGAAGCTAAAGCCTTATTAAGTTCTTCTCGCTTAGCTATTTGCTCTTCAAGTGGTTTATTATCTTGTATAGTTAAATTATATTCTTCACTAGCTTTGGCCAAATCTCTATTTACTATTGCTTGTTCTTTAAATAGTTTATCTGAAATATCTTTATAACTACCACCCTCTGTCTCAAAAAACATTTTAGCGGCAGCATCACCCCTTAATTTAGTTATATCCGAAGCAAAAAATCCATCAAGTCTAAATAGATCAGAAGTCTGTCCTACAAAGCCACCAAGATTAGCTAAGCCTCCTGCCAAGTCTCTCGCAACATTTAATTGCTCCTGACTTAATTTGGCTAAGTTTGTACTAACCTCTTCAATCTGAATATTGACTTTTCTAATAGCTTCTTCAGTCTGGTTTGCTGAGTTCTTGACAGCTTCAAAACCTTTAACTTCTTGTTCAAGTAATTTAAATTCGTCGACTTTACGTGCATCAACTAATTTAGCCAAGTCTTCATTTAACTTAATCTGCTTATCTATAATATCAATTTCTAATTGTGCGTTAGGTTGTATTTTTCCTTTAACACCTAAGCCTTGAGACTTATCTATTAATGATCTGAGTTTATCAGCTTTCTCAAGAGCTTTTTCAATATCTCCAGCAGCCTCCAGCTGATTTAATTCGTTAGCCATCTTGGCTATTTCTTCATTAATTATCTTTAATTGCTGTCGAGAATTCTTACCAAATAACTTTGTTTCGAGAAGACTTTCTTCTTTATCTCCACCAAGAGTTTTAACAGTATCTTTAATCTTCCCTAAGACTGACGAAATTTCACTGTTAATATCTCTAGCAGAATCAACTAATTTATCAAATAATTTTTCAGCATTGTCAAAATGACCTCCTGCCATTTCTTTTCTTGCAGCTTCACCAACCTTATTGAGATTTTCAGTTAACTTATTTAATTTGGGAATTATATTATCAATATCTTTAGCATTGTTTTCTAATGCTAAATTAAATAGTTTCAAGTCTATAGGATCTGTTTTCTGTGCCAAATTAATAAAGGTTAAAAGTTTATTAAATTCTCTTAATTTCTCTTGTACAGATTTTGCAGTGAGATCAACTTCTTTGGCTAAAGATTTCTCTAAAGCGTCAAGTCTATCTCTGTTAGCTTCTAAAAGTTTATTAGTGATTTCATCATTTATGTTGCTTAAATCTTGTTGATAATTTTGATAAGCTAACCTTAATGACACTATGGCTCCGACAAGTAGTGGAATACCATAAGCGGCAGCATTAACACTGAAAGCTAAATTTCTTGTTTGTTCAGCAGCAATATTTGCTGGCTGTTTAAAAGCATTTAATTTTCCTATTAATGTCTGCCATAATGTTGCTGAAGTTTTTTGTTTGGTTTCAAGTGCAGTAAAATGTGCTATTTGTAAAGTATTTAGAGCATTTGAGATTTTAGTGGAGGCTATCATGAAGCCTATTGTTGGTATTAGTTGACCAATAATATTATCTTGTTCTGAAAACAAACCGTTCACTGTTCCTATATTTTTAACCAATAACGTACCATTAACAATAATATCTTTAGTTATGGCACCAATATTTACTAATGTTTCAAGTAAAGGTTTGAGGTCATCTTCAGTACTTTGACCAAGATCGTCATATGCTTGGGCTAATAATTTAATAGCACCTTGACCTAGGATAGAGGTCATAGTGTTTTTGTACTGTTTAAATGCTTTATCGACTTTAACGCCAACATTTTCAGCCATAATTGCTGATGCCTTATTCAAAGCATCAACATCTTCAGTGGTTTCTTGTAAGTTCTTACTAAAATCATCAAAAGTGCCACCGGCTAATAAGCCAGCTTCAGCACGTATTGCACGCATATTCTTTGCTATATCTGCAATACGTTCTAAGCCACCACTCTGTAGTTCAGCCTCTAATTTTTCTAATACGCCGACAAAACCAAATGACTGTATAGCTGCCTCACCACTATTTACTCCCCATTCTTTTAATAAGTCCTTAAATGATTCACTAGGCTTAAGTAACGTAAGAATAATATTGTTAATAGATGTTAAAGCTGTATCGGGTCTAACACCCTTAACTGTTAGTGTTTGTAATGCAGCATTCAATTCTTCGAAACTAATACCTAAGGCTTTAGCCATAGGTGTAGTATTACCAAATGTATCAGCAATCTGCTCAACACGCACGCGACCGAGGTCGATGGTTTTAAACAGAATATTGGATATTCTTTGAGATTCCAACTGTTGTAAATTATAACCTTTTAAAGCACCAGATAGTAAGTTGGTAGTATCTAATGCTTTAGAGGTAGTAGCCTGAGCCAAGTTAAAAGCGTCATCTAAAAAATAGATGACGTCAATATTGCGGCCTATCTGATTTGATAAGGCTTCATATGCTGCCTCAGTTGCATCTAGTAATTCAATATCAAAATTATTAGAAAGTTCTATTAAATTTTTACTCCAAAGTTCAATGCTTCCAGCATTTTTCTCGGAGATAGTTTGAATAGTACCTATTGTTTTACTAAATTGTATTGCTCTATCTGCTGCTTGAGTTAAATCTCTAGTTAAAACACTTATGGCTAAGTGTAATTGTTGAACAGCAAAGAGTCTTAATACGCCTCTCCAAGATAGTAATACATCTTGAGTACGTTTACCTAAAGAATTAAATTCTTGAGTAACTCTAACGAGTTTTCTAAGTTCAATCTCAGCTAGACGCTCACCGCGTGATAGATTTACAAAATCTTTCTCACCAGCTTTAATCCTATTGAAAAGATTATTAAGCTCAGTCTTAGTAATTTTACCTGTAGTTAATAACTGTTCAATATTCTTTCTAATCATAGTTATAGAAGCTAATGTTTGCTTAGTGGCACCTTCTAATCCGTTAGGTAAGAGTTGTCCCACTAAACTGCTACTTAAATTAGTAGCACCTCTATAACGCTTATCTGTGGCAGCATTTTGACCTGCTGTCGTTTGTGTTTTAAGTAATGCTCTATTGTGCTCTTCAATCTCTCTACGTTCGGCTGCTCTTAATTTCTTCCTTGCACTATAATTTAATCTATCAAGACTAGCTTGCTTATCTGTTGCTTCTTTATAAGCCTTCTCATCTTTTTTATTCTGTGCCTCTTGATCTTTATCTTTCTGAGCATTCCATCTTTTTCGTGAACTGTAATTTAATTTGTTTAACCCTTCCTGTTTACTTAATGCCTCTTTATCTTCTCTTTCTTTCTTTTTCTTAGACTCAGCGTCGTCTTTATCTTTCTGAGCATTCCATCTTTTTCTTGATTCGTAGTTTAATCTATCTAAATCTGCTTGCTTCTTTGCAGCATCTTTTTCTTCCCTCTCTCTGTCCTTAGACATTCTTCTACGTGCTGCATAATCTTGGCGAGATAAGTCTAATCTCTTTTTCTCATGTTTTGCTAAGTCATTAGTTATTTCAACATTTACTTCTTCCCAATTATCTGTAATGTCTGAAGCCAACTTTCGTTGGGTCAATACAATTTGTTGACCTGTCTGAGTATATGCTTTATAAGTCCTGACGATATATTTTTCAACTTCACCAGCAGCATTTTTCATGCTTTTGGTGCTCTCAGATATCTTGTCAAAACCCATAACTTTATCAGGGCCACCACTCATAGGTAGCACTTTAGATGCCGTCTTATTCCATTCATTGACCTTGGTTATAGCCGCATCTATTTGTCTGACTAAATCACCAGCATCGGCTGAAAAATTTACTATATTTGTCATAATTTATTTCTACTTCTATTTCTAAAGGGTTGAATACCTGATTCTGACCCTTGTGTTATTGTTGAAACCAATAAATAATCTTTCAACTTCGTTAATTGTCTCACTTTTATAGCTTCTTTTAATGTTGAAATAAAAGCAAGTTTACCTGTATCAAAAGAATACCACGGCGAAGACGCAACAGTTATCATTGTATTCGTATCGTTTAAATTATAATGTTTAACACGTGTTTCATAAGTAAAATTAGGAATATAACCTTTACGTTTGTAAACTTGTGTAGACTTTGTACTGAATCGTGTTTTAGCTGTATATGGTGTCTTGGTAAAGTTACTTTTACCTTTAATACTTTTAGTATGTACGTATCTATATGGCTTACCTGATTTTAATAAGGCTTGAGGTATTTCAGGTATAGCACTGATCGTTCTACCATGTCTTTCAAGAAATGCCCTTAAATTCAAAAAGCTGCCGCGAGCCATACCAGTGTGTATAGGTACTGCTCGGGCAGCTTCTTGTCCGAATGATTCAATAGCATCGTAAAATGATTCATCAATAACTTTATAAATATCTCTATCTAGTTTCTCTTTATTGATAGTGATTTTATTTAATGAGGCATAGAAACGCATTTTAAAGCCTCACTTTGTTCCTTATATGTTTCAAATTGTCTAATAGTTTCATAGACAAGCAAGTTTGCCTTTACTTCATTATTACAATCATCCCAACCATCCTTTACTCCGGGCGGCTTGATATTAAGTCTCTCACACACCCGGAATATTTGGTACAACTCTTTACGGTACTTTGGTAAATGAGTTATGTCTAGTGGCGAACTTCCTGTTCCACCAGTGAGGCTAAAAAACGATCTTTAGCCTGCTCAAGATATTGGTCATTTAAACCCATGACCTTTTGAATAGCTTCAAGAATAAGACTGATTTCGCTACCAGTAAAACCTGAATCTTCCATTTCCTTACGGTAATTAACCCAAGTCTCAGGTTTACCTTTGTCAACTGTTTCCCACGCTAAGTCAGGCGTACTTTCAATAGCTTTCAGAAAGAAGAAGGCACTTCTAATTTCATAGTACTCTTCCATCTTAGCTAAATATTTTTTATCTTTATAATCCTTAGTGACTAAACCAGTAGCAGCTGTTACTACTGTAGGTGGAATAGGTTGCTCACAAAATTTTTCAAATTCATCTTCATTAAGAACAGGTTTAATATGGAAAACAATATCATAACCATTTCTAGGAATAACAACATACTCAATATTGTTATTAGAAACCTTAGCACCTTTGTAAAGCATAGTACACCTTAGGGTTGAGCAGAACGAGTAATTGTAGGTTCAGTAACATTACACATACCACTAATACTTAAAGTGGCAGCTTTAGGATCAGGATTCATATCTTCATAACGGAAGTCTGGGAAGACAATAAGTTCGATGTCTTCATCCTCACATATAGGAGTGATTTCCATTTCAATATTGACTGCATAAGGAGCACAGGTATCATCGTCAGTAGATTCCCATGCTGAAGCTCTACCAATTTTCTTTAGAGCCTCATAAATACTGACAACACCTGAAGTACTCTTTAGAGTAATCCAGCGTGCTTGCAAGGAAAGTTCAAGCGGCATTTCATCACCATTTCGAACACTTCCAAGTTTACCACGATCTTTATCATAGATACGTGGTTTCTTTTCTGACCAAGTTAAATTACCCTCACCAACAAGAACTTCAACCTCATTAGGGGTATTGCTACCATCAACGATCCTAATGACTGCTTCTTTAAAATCTATAGACCGAGTAGTCATGTGGTTACCTCTAGCTTGTATGAACCCTCTACAGTATAGAGAGCTATTTCAGAGACAGGGTCCATTAGACCCATATTTTGTATCTCAACATCCCCGTTGATTAAATTAGCATGACCAAAGATTTCATCAGGATCATCAGGATATTTCTTTATAGTTATACAACTTGTAAATGGTGTGACGCCTAAATTTAATGCGTCAAAAATTTTAAATGGTTTAGTATTATCTTTCTTAAATTTTATTTGTAAATTTACGTAAAGTGACAAATGATATTCTCTTTGGCTAATAATCTTTTTTAATGGACCTGTTGTCCTAAGTTCAAAGATATCTTTTGGTTTGCTTAGATTGTTTTCACCTTCAACCCACAAATCATTGCCAAGTTCTGCCCTAAAATGTCTGTATACACTAGCGATATAGAAACCTAGTACATTGTTCATATTAGGTTCCTTCGTTAAATGCTGTACAGATTAAATCAAAAACATATTGGCTCTGTTGTAGGACTTCTTTGACTTTGTATTCTACATCGCCGACAGTAACACACATATTTAATAATGGTGTAAATGATGTGGACCTGACTATAATTAGCTTTTCGTATTTTTCATTAATTGTCAGGGGTCTTTTAAAATATTCTGCCGCAATTCTTGGCGGCAAATCAATGACTTTTATTGTTGTTTCTACATCTGTTGATGTGGTTGTACTTGATTCAAAATCATATTGTATTTCTTGTTTAGCTGTAAAAACAACATAAACACCATAATCAATAAAAAATTGGTATAATAATTCTTCGTGAAAATTATTTAGGAGTTGTGTTGACATCTAATGTTTCCAATTTACTTAGTATGGTTAGTAGCTTTTGCCATACAGATGTACTAACGTCGCTAAACATCATTGTTAACATTATCATCACAATGGATGCTGTGAGCTTAGGGTGTGCTTCCCAAAATACTAAAAATTTATTTAAAAGTATATTTATAGGAGTATTTTTAATAGTATAAATAAGTGCATCAATCTTTTTAACACTAAGTTTATTAATCTTGTAAAGTTTTTTATTTAATTCTAAAAGTTTAATTTTATCTTCGGCCCATTGTTCCAATAACTCTTTTTCTGAATCTTCTATTTTAACTGCTGTACATACAAAAAATATACATTCACCTTGAGCAGGGAATCTTGATATTGTCAATCTGGTTAAAATAGTTCCACCAGATTTTTTACGATATTTTTTAACTATTAAAGTGTTAGTAATTTGGCCGGAAATTAATAATTGAACCTGTTCTTCATCGAGTATTAAATCTTCACTTTCTACAGTGAGATTTTTCCAAGTATGTACCTTACTATTTATCAACTCTTGTGGCGTATACTCAAGCATTCTTGCCCATGCAGTATTTACCCACAAGAAAGTACCTGTCTCAGTTGAAAAGCATATAGGAGTGTGTACATAGTCGTGCAATATTGAAATTAATATTTTTTGTTGAAGTTCACTAACATTAAAATTACCTATTAATTTTTTTAACAAGTCTAACTCATCTTGGTTGAGACTTGACATGTTATATCCTAATCAAATGGTGCCCACTCCGAAGAGTGGGCACCTGATTAAATCAGTTAGGCAAGAACAAGAGTAGCCAAATTCTGGTCCAGAACTTGAACACCCAACAGCATGTCTAAAGTGATTCTAAGACCTTGAGACAAACCGTCATAGGTAATAGTAACGCGAACCGACGCGTTGTTAAAGTTAATGACTTGGCTAGAAACACCAGCACCGGCCGGAGGCGTAGCCAAAGGACGGCTAACCAAAGCAATAGCATTGCGATGGAAAGCAAAGTTATAGTAACCGGGCAATGCGAAGTGCACGGTAGCATCATCAGCCAAAGCGGCCTCAAGAGGTCTGTCAAGAACCATCGTAGTGCTATCACATTCGATGATAGTGTAGACAGCACTCGTTGTAGAAGTGCCAAAAGCAACCAACTGACCAGCAATGGGAGGCTTAGTAGCACCATCAAAAGTCAGAATACCAGAATAACCAGCAGCATAGCCAGATGCTTCGTTGATAGCCGCAGCCGTACAAACACGGACAACAGCATTATCAGCGACAGCACGACGCAGACCCGGAGAGTCAATGGTGATAACTGTAGGAGTAGCACCACCAGTGGTACTAACTACTCTATGCAAGTCACCATTAACAGAAACCCAAGTACCATTAGCAATAGCTGCTGAGAAACCATCAACAGTCAAGGCAGTGACGCCAATATCATAACCAGCAGCCAGATTAATGGCACCGCTAACATAATTAGAGTTAGCAGCGGTCACTTCACCAGCAAGCTGAGTACCATAGTTGGCAAAGTTCTGAACAATACCCAATTCGGCCTGACGACGAGCCAAACCACCGTCACCGGCTTTTTCAGCCGAAACAAACAGTTCGTTCTTCAGTGCAAGACCTTGAGTATTAGGTGTCCAAATCATCCGTCTTTGCTGCATAGGTGCTTTAAGCACATTCAGCTTGGTGCTGGCATCAACAACAGTATCATGAGCATTGCTGCTCGTCATACCGCCCAGATAGCCAACTACGTTAGGATAGAAACGACCCATCTGGCCCAAGACGATCTGATCCAGCATCTTCACTTCTGCAAACATGGCAGGGTAAAGATATTCTGCAACCAAATCCTTGAACGAATAACTCATCTCAGCATCTTTAATCACGAAGCTGACATGAATGGTCTGATCCAAAGGTACTGCAACATTAGTTGCAGTAGCATTTTGGGTAGTAACATTGTCATTAACACCCTTACGTTTGGCAGTAAACGTGGCAGGTTTACGAGTGTTAACAATATTGCCCGAAGAGGCAATAATTTCTTCAAAGTCACGGTGCACCAAAGCACCCATCACCAGATTTTCTTCGAGAATAGCAATAGATTCCATTGCCCAATATTGCGGCGTAAAGGCATCCAAACTATTGACGAAGACAGTGTTAAAACCTAATTTAAACAGATTGCTCATTATGATTGTCCTAAGAGAGTTTTTCTACCACTAGCCATGTACTCAGTCATTGACATGTTAGGACTGAGTTTAGGTCCGCCAGTGCCACCATTCATACCAGTACCAGCGGCCTTGACACCTTTGAATAGATAACCGTGTGTATCGGTATCTTCTTTCATTAATTTAACCACATCATCTGGTGGTAGAAATAATTCTTTTACTTCGCCAGTTTCTTTATCTTTCTGTTTAAAACTGACTTTCACTTCAAAATCATCAGTTAGTTTACCTTCACTGTTAGTGATAGGCACTAACTTGGTGACAGGTTCCAACAATGAGATAAAGTGTTCTGGATTGTGAGCGTCTGCCTTGGCAGCAGAATCCACAAGTGCACGACGCACATAAGAAGACTCAAATCGTCTTCGCCAATTATCACGTTCAGAAGCCAAAGTTTCGACTTCTTTTTTGTGTTTGTTAGCAGCTTCTTTTTCAGCTTTCTTAGTCAATTCTTCTTTAGTTAGCAAACTATTTTCAAGATCACTAACTCTAGCAGCAAGACGTTCTTTTTCTTCTTGTGTAGTACTTGACGATTTTTTGAGATTATTAAGTTCTTCAATATGTTTTCTTACTGCTTGCTCGTGTCGCTTCCGTTCATTAGAAACAGCAGCTTTGAATTCTTCTTCAGTATAGTTTTTGCCCTCTGTCTTAGGAGGATCATTAGCCGGAGGGTCATTGGTCGGAGGCTCAGTATTAGTGGGTTCTTCATAGACAGTATTGTAAACGACTTTAAACCAATCAATCTTTAACATTACGAAACCCTTACCATATCATATGAATCTGAATCACGTAAATACGGGTATATCTTTTGATATGCTAAAACACTTAGCATTCCCGTACTAATAAATGAGTTATTGCCAAAATATTCCGTTTCAATATCTCTACCGTATTTTCTACGTTTAATATTGGCATTTCTCATTTCTTGATCAAGGTCAAGACCTTTTAAAATATTAAAAGCTATCTCATAGGCAGCTTCTTCAATATCAGTAGGTATTTCTATGTCGCCTCCCCTTGGAAATTCCAATTCCTGATTAGAATCAGTCTTTATGCCTCTATAGGCAAACATTTCTAAGATTACTGTGGCCTCTTTTAAGGCCAACAATTTTTCAGCATCTGTAGCAGAAGTCCACGAAACTGGTCGTAACTTATTAGAAAAATATATGTCTCCATCAGCAACGGTACCGTAATAACTATTGCTTGATGTTACTGGCTCACCATCATTATATATTGGCATTATTCAACCTCATATTCTTGTGGATTAGTAAAATTGTATCCACCTAATTGCCGCCAAATATAATAAGTTCCAGCATCTAGCATAAATGAGACTTGACCTGAAGCATTTGTTTTAAGAGTACCAGCTATTACGTTAGTACCAGCTTCATCAGTAGTCACCCATACATCAACATTTTCCAATGGATCATCAGACGTGTCATTGACGGTAACGGTGATTAAATTAGAACCCGGCCCAATAATTTGTCCATTATCAGTTTGTGCCTCCAGAGAATCATCGCTCGGCGTGTATGTCCCGCTGCCCGCTCCAGTGGCCCTGATCTCAGTCAGTGCTGTGTTATTAGGTGTCTGTTTGCCTGCGATCAGTCCCAGCCATTGTGCGAGTGATGTGATACCTGCTAGAACTGATTGAATCGCTAAGACGTTATCATGCAGTGAATACCCGCCCGCCTGCCCAGCCGACGCATGTATGGCATCGTATGTTTCAGCCGTCAATACAGTGGCCACAATCACTGGAATCTGATACCCAACCTCATTGCAATGGATTTGCAACCGACCAAGAGTGTTGGTGTTACCAGCAATCATCCCTAGCGAGTAATGTCCATTGCCCGTAGACGTAAGTGTTGCAGCTGCTGCCATTGCTGCGGAGACACCGTCTTTCGTCAGAGTCAAATCACTAATAACAAGATCGTCATATTCAGCACCATCTGGCCCAAGACATGGACCAATAGTGATCGTTGCGGCAGTGGATTGTCTCAACAACATCAGGTAAGTCTCCCGCAAATAATTCGCCGTCGACGGGTACCGTTATTTGCACTCTCAACAGCCCCGATGAAGTTGCTTGCCGTATCAGCGTCCGCATCAAAACCACCGTCGTTAGTGGCTCTGATCCAACAGCGGACATACTTACCAATTTCTGAGTCTGTCAGTTCAAATGTGCTGGACGTGGCACCACTGATGTTAATTTCATTCGTGCCGATGTTGTCGTCTGAAGCAGTCCATTGATACGTGTAAATAATCGTGCCATTCGGCCCGAATGGTGCAGCCACGCCCCATGTGCCGGTTGTGACTGAGAGCGTTTCACCAACTGTTGCCGTGCCGCTTGCGACTGGTGCGACCGAGTTAACCGGCTCAGGCCCGCTGTAATACTCGTCAATCTCTGCTGTTGTTAAGGCTCGACTAAACCGGGAGAGCATCGCAATGCTGCCGAGATATAATCCGCCGCCAGCCCCCAATAGAATATCTGCGGCAATATATGGGCCTGTTTCCCCGAATGTTGTTAGGGTTTGATTAGCCCCAGCAAGACGACTACCAGAAACATTAGCACCGTTGATTCGGATTGTTGCAAGATCGTTTGTTGTGGTGGCTGATGCTGGCAGGGCGATACCAACGCAGTTCCAGTTTAATGGTGTCGCTGAGTAACCGATCTGTCCGTTACCATGACGCCAGCGAACACCACCCTCAGATGTGAAGTTCCAGTTTCGTCCGGGTTCATTCACACCCTGCCCGAACCACGAACGATTGATACCTCCCGAATCTGTTGACTTCACCCATGCCAACAGAGTCTGACCAGCAGTGTTGATCTCTGTTGTATCCGGTAACGTGACATATTGCGTGCCAGTGAACTGCAATGATGCAGGTAACCACAAATTTGGACCTGCTGCCGTGAGTGCTGCTGTTGTACCTGTATTCAACGTGCCGTCGCGACTGTGACCTGAGTAATCAAGAACAGTCGTTGATGCCGCGTTATCCTGAAGTGGATACGCACAGACTCGCGACTGAGCAACCTGATTGCCAGCGTGAGAACCGAGGCCCAGCAGTTCATTAAGTGACGTCATTATTCCATTCGCCAAACAGTCATGTAATTAATTGGCTCAAGATTATTGCCACTAACCATACGATTCCAACGGCTGACTCCTTCTTGCTCCGTAGGGAAATCGACGACACCCGGTCTCACCCGCATATCAAGATTACGTCCATCATAAAAACGTAACCAGATACCACGACCTTCTGGAGTTACTCCTAAAATAGCGTAACCATCATAACCATCTTTTGCCAATTGAATTGCGTCACCCTGATTTAATCTCAAATGTTCTAATGCTGAGATGTAATCAGGTACTTCATTCAGAGTAATAAGTCCATTACTACGTCTGAATGAAGCAGCCTCATCATGCATGGCCTGATTAAATCTGCCAGCAGTCGTTCTGGGACAAAGTTGAAGAGAAGGTGCACCTATTTCATTAGTAACATGAATCATTAACCAAGGAGATGACATGCCATGTACTGGATAAATGTCATCTCCATTCCTTGGAACTTCCATTCCTGCCATCCACCGTAGATAATGTGGTGAACGAGGAATATCTACACCATATTGTAAATAATCTTGCATTTGACAAATGGCTAGACCTAAAGAGGTTGGAGCACCTTTATCGCAGTCGTCGCTAATATAGTTTAAATTAGCTATCTGATTATAATCTCCTATAAAGGCTGTCTGATTTAATAACGCAATTAATAGCATAGTTTTCATTTAAATCTCCTGTTTAACTAAATTGTCGTCTGAATTGGCGTCACGTTGTTCTTGGTTTATAGGGTCATTGTTAGGGTCTTTAGAGTTAAATTCGCTCTTAACAGACATTTGTGCCCTAACAACAGCAGCAGCACGTCTAGCATGTGCTTCTTCAGCCTTAGCAGCCTCTTCAACAGGTATACCTAACAATTCTGTTAAGTAACTTGGTGAAAACACATTATGTTCAAGGTAAGCCACTAAACTCTTAACGTCCATAGGAATAGGTGCATTATTTTTATCAATTTCAATATAAATTTGTTGTAATTTTTCAGGACTAATCTTATTCTCAAGCAGAATTCTACTCATTTTCTTAGCAACTTCTTTACGATAAGTCGTAGAAGCATTTGCTAATGTTAATTGATGATATTTTTCTGCTTCAGCAATACGGTCTTCATCAGATTTAATACGATAAATACTAGGATACTGAATTACACCTGTTTCAGTAACACCTTCGTACATACACCAAATACGTTCAATGGCACGCTCACCACGACAAAGTTCCAAACCAATGTAGTTCAAACCTTGTTCTTCATGGCTGACTTCTGCTTGCTTACTTTCAGCAGAAGTTCTATTTGCTTTCAATGCTTGAACAGATTTGTTGAGCAATATCACTATGTCTCTTTTAATCTGTTCTTGCTTTTCAATAGAAATCTTGATGGTGTCAGTTGGCGGTGCAACGTATTCAGGAAATTCTAAGTTCTTTCCAATACGCATTGCACGACCGATACCTCGTTGCTTCTCATCAATATTGCTATAGTCATTTTCAACTTGAGCTTTAACTGCTGTTTGTGAACCTTCAGTAGTTAAATTAGGATCAACAGGAGCACGCATTAAATTTCGTGTGAATTCATATTGTTGATCTACTTGCTCAACAAAGATAGGATAATTACCTTTATGTATAAAGAATAAGTCAGAAGATTCAATATTCATAAGAGAAATCTGTTGATCACAGACTTTACTCATTAAGCTATGAGGCAATTCAAACAGAACAAAAGGTATTTCTTTTAGTTCTAAAATGGTTTCATTAATTAAATCACTGTTTTCATTCAGTATTCTTAAAAGAATACCATCAGGAGTTTTACGCAAATATCTAAACTGTTTAGTGCAACCTGTGATTAAACCAGTGTCATAATCATAACTGTCAATATGTTCAACAAGTAAAAGAGCATTTAAAACATTGTCTTTATCGTAATTCCATGAAAGTATTTGTTCTACACCATAAATATACATATATGGTGATGTGTTGTCGAGTAAATTATCAAATCTGGTGGCAGGTGCATCAATATAGACGCCTACCTTACCCATAAACAACAATTCATGTAATACTTTAATACCTATGAAGTAATTCATAGTGGAGTTGAATCTATCAACACCACCATTATTACCTTCAGAAGCAACACTATACGTCTTACACTTAGACATCCTTGTTATATCTGCTAATCTATCATAAATAGAATTAGCAATATCCAATATTTGCGTCGTCGCAAACATATTGGGCGGTGTTAATTTAACACGCAAATTATAATCAGTGTCTTTTTCTTTTACTGAGTATCTCTCAAGATATTTTTCTACAAAATATCTTCCACCATTCCAACAATCACGCCACTTATCCCAATCTCTATATTGATATAAATAGCGATGATGTCTGATTTCTGAAATTTTCATTACACTTCCTCAGAATCGCTATTTGAACTGACTGCAAAATTTAGTGCAATCTCATCATAACAACGTGCAAAAGCATAGTGATCAGGGCGAGACTTATCAGTAATATAAACTGTATTGAAATTACCATCAGGGTCCATTTTGTATATTCTTAATGGCTCTTTAAGATGGTTCTTGTATTCTAAGTTGGTGTCAACAGGCAAGAATATTGTACCATTTTTAAATCTACCTAAAGCCAAGTCTAGCCATGAAGAACGATTAGCACCAAACTTAGGTTCTTCCATATCTATTTTGTCTTTAGCAATAAATCTTGCATTTACGCCTCTTGAAAAGTAGCACAATCTTACACGACCATAATAGCGTCGTGCAAAATTGATTGCTTCTCTTGTTTCAGGATTGGCATCAATAACACAAGAGACGACTCTATAATCGTCCATTAGTCTATCTAAATCAGTAAAATTCCTAACAATAGTATGTTGAATAACAATAGGTTTCAATAAGATATGTGGGTCTGTTGAGTCTACTCCTGAAGGAACCCATGCTGAAATTTCAACATGAATGTCTGAACCAACGTCAACACCCATTGTGATTAAATTAAAGTGACCATTATTATGGAAGTCAGCTAAACGATATTTTGGCCCTTTTAAAATAGCGTTATTTATATCTTCATCATTGATCCGTGAACCTTCAGGTGTGTGAGGCAAACCTAATTTAGAATTATAGAATTCTTGTTCATACCCCAGATGTTCTTGTCCGTTGAAATATGCCAATGCCAAATCTTTAGGCTTGATGGTCGGGGAGTAAAGTTGACTTACTGACCAACCCGACCATTCTCTATTAGCATATTGTGGTACCCAACGCCATGTTGATAACCACTCTTGTTTTGTTTCATGTGGCAGCTTGTTTTTACACTGTTTGCAGATTAAATGTGTATCATTGATTCTAGGATCATTTTTATCTTCAGCAGTAATTACTAACGAATCAGGAAAAGTCAAGTCAATATATTTGCTACAAGCAGGACAACGAAATTCAAAAATCTTTTGATCAGAATCATCATAATATTTAGAGATACCATAACCTGCTGCCGTAGGTGTAGATATCAACCAAATTAAATATTCCATTTGTCCTGAAACACGCTCAAAGGCCAAAGGAATATTTTCTTCCACGAATTCGGCAACTTCGTCCATTGCCAGAAAATACACAGGTATGGATTTCAGACCCGGTCTTGAGTTTGATCCTCTAATAAAGAGGTTAGCTATACCTGCTCTTTTATGTCCAATATTATCCACTTCAGTGAACAGATTATTAATATGCTTAGACTCTTCTCTAGCAGGGTCTAACCGACTGGAAGAAAAGTCACCAGCATCAGGATTTTTATTAGGTAAAACATATAAAACATCTTTAGCTCTAACATCCAATGTATAGAAAGTCAGATTTAATAAGGTTTCAGTGAAACCCATTTGGGCAGCTTTTTGACCAACATTTTTAGGATTATCAGTATCGTGCATCTCTTTTTGCCAAGGATATCTGGCAAAAGACCATTTTTGTGTCTTAATAACCCTATATGTTTCTGCCCAAATTGAAGGTTTCTGTACAGCAAACCTATTTAAACCAGAAGTAAATCTTTCAATGAACAGTTTCTTTAACTGCTCTTTATTGAGACTTAATTCGTCAGCCTTGTTCAACATCGTTAGATAAATCTGCTATAGAGGAAATTAAATCAATAACTTGAGTAGCAATAGCTTGGATAATAGTAATAGCCAAGTCTTGGTCTTTCACATTTTCGCTTATGACCTTCTCAACAATTTCGCTGAGGCGTCCAGCTAAAGTGATAACTTGGCTCTTACCAAGCATATGACCTGTTTGCTGCTCAAGTCTTTGACAAGATGTCACCAATTTTTCAATTTTTAAGATTAAATCACCAATTTTATTGGCATTTAATTCCAGTTCAGAAGCATCGCTGCATCTGTTTAAAATAGACTCTAAAGTAATACGAAGAATGCCAATTTCTTCGTTAAGATTCTTTAGAGCATCGTTATTAGCCAATTCACCTACGCGTTCACGCCACTTCTCAAGACGATAATTATTTAATTCTTTCCTACGTTCTACGCCTACACTACCTGTCGTTCGATGATAGTGGCAGTGTTGAGTGCCCGGAATAGCTTTAAAAGTACATTGTCCGACATGTGCTCCACGCGATCTTAACATGCCTTGACAGCGTTCGGGATCAAATTCATCAGTAATAGGTATAGCTTGACGACTCATTGATGATACTTTCGGCAGTTAGTGCACCAGCGTAATTTTGTTTGAACTTGAGTTTGAACTTGAGTTTGAACTTGAGTTTGAACTTGAGTTTGGACTTGGCTACTATTCAACCAAACTTCAAAATCTTCTTTACTAACATAACCAACCTTACGTCTACCTGATTTAATATCAATGATAGTAGGCGTCATTGTAACATCAGAAGGATAATTTTCACGAATATAACCGATATAGATTTTATCATTACCATAACCATAATCAGCAATAAAACGCTCACAAGGTATACAACGCGTCCCTATAGGTGCTGTGTATACAATAATAGGATCAGCGTTTATGGGTAGTAAGGTTAGTAATGCTATAAGATACATGATTAACCTTCTAACGTAGAGGGTACACAGTAAAACTGATGATATTTCATTGTTTGAGCAAAATGTTCTTCAGTCAAATAACCTCGACCATTTTGACCAAAACCAGTACCCCAACTATTAGGCATGTCGTAAAGGAAACGTCCACCTGTGTAGAGCAGGTCATCAACAGTAACTGCATGATTGCCAATACCATTGTTCACTCCACAAATGCCTTGCTGATTTAATTTGCTAAAAGCACTTCCAGCATGGATAGCAACGATACAGTCATATCCAAGAGCCAATGCTGTTTTCAAACCTTGAAGAGTTTCAACAGCATAACTTTCAAATGCTTTGTATTTTTCTGCTTCCTGATCTACAGACCTTGGGTACATGGAAGGATAGATTTCATTCCATTTAACCAAGTCGATAGGAGCATTGCCAATTAAACCTTGTTTCATACCGTGTTCAAGGATGCTACCTTGATCACGTCCACCGTTAATCTTAGAATAAGTGTATGCTCCCGAAAAGAGCAACTTATCGCGGATGCCTCTACGCCAGCGAGCACGCGCATACACTTGTGCCAATGCCCATCCGTTACATGAGCCTACGCTAAATTGGTTACAAATCCATTCGTTGCCGAATTTAACTCTTGAACGTACTCTATTGCCGTCTGTTACTAGCTTGATGATATCTTTATCATCATAGACTGGCTTCTCAACTTCATAAGTTTTAAATACACTTACAAAGTTTTCTTCTTTAATCAGTGAGCCAAGACGACGAAGGTTTCCTTCAGCATCTTTAAATTCTTCAATATCTGACATTTTATTCCCTTACAACAGCATGGTCTGCTGTACGATTTATTGTGTAATTAAAACCCTAAAGACTTGAGATTTAAAGTGATTACTAAATCTTCTAAAGTCTTTGGTAAATCGGTTTCAAGAATTGTTTTATTGTTAGCCTTATTATAAACAATTAGTCTTGGCTTAGTAATATTTAAAGTATTGACTGCACGACCATCAGGTAATGTTTCATTACTAGACTTTTCGTATACTAAATAACTATTACCTTCTTTAACAAGTTTATCCCAAAATTTATCAGCATTAAGTATTAATGCTGTGTCGGGTGTTCTTTCTCGCACAGAATCAATTATGCAAACATGTAACTTAGTATTTACAGGAATTGGAGAAGGGTCTGGTTTAGGTTTAGGTCGTGGGTCAGGTTGTGGACCCGGTCTTGGACCGTGATTGCATTTGATATTAAGTGTTGCAATATCAGATTTATTGTCTAAGATTGATATTTGAGTGATAGTGATTAAATCAGTAGTAACAGTAGAAGGAACAGGAATGACTAGGATTGGTCCTAGTTTCCTGTCCCAAAAATTTTGAGCAAGCTCATTTAAACTGCTTGGATTGACAATCCACACTACAGAAGAATCATCCCCACCATTTACTGAACCATTGGCTGATAAAATAATGGTGTTACCGGGAGAAGTTTCTACTTGAGGCGGATTACCAAAGCGATCTGTGATGAAGGCTTTAGGTGAAGTATCAGCAGTAGGTAACAATAAAGCTAAGAGAAACAATGACTTAAACATTCTTAGTCAACCTTGTAAAGCGAAATAGTAACATAACCAGTGTCAGCAATAGCAATGAATTGCAGTGCCGTAATATTTGATAGACCTTCAACAACAATTGTGCCTTTTTCAGGTAGCACATGACCTGCTTGTGCAGTAGGTACAGCACCAATTAAATAGGAGATGTCATCTCCGATAGAACTGATAACTGCTCTATTTGCTTTTAACACCTTATCGGAGTTAAAAGCAAAGTCTCCAAAAGTTTTGACAGTGGTAACTGTTACTGTCTTACTCTCGAGAAAATCTATCACTTGTGGACTATACATAAATCATTCCTATTATATTGATAGCTCTTGAATTCACTGTGAAATGGTGCACCCGTGAATATTGTAACACCTTCAGTTTTAGCTTCATGAAGTATACGGTTAAAAGCAATCATATCCTGATTATGTAAACCAGTATCTTCTAGGTCTTCACAAATAGCTGTTGCTACAGCCTTAACGTATGTTATCTTTCCACCGATAATACCTGCATTATACACTATCTCATTTAAGTAAGGACATTCGTTTTGATAGTGTTTGTCCCAATAGTGTAATACCCAATTGTTTTGACCTATGGTCATTGGTTCAGAACCAACGTATAAATCATAATCTTTAGTAAAACACTTATAAGGATTGTTATTGAATGTCACATCGAATAAATCAGTGATTAAAACAGTTTGGATATTTCTTTTTGGTATTGTTCTATTTTCTTTTATTAATTGTGTTAAGTATTTTTCTATAGCTTTCCAACGGTAATACCAACCGTACTCAGTAGGCACGGTTATTGGTACACATTTAACTTCAGGCCATTTGTATGCTATCTTAGGTGTCTCATGGTCAGTAAGAATAACTGGCTTTAGCTTATGCTTTAAAGCTGTTTCTATCCACTGACTTACCTTACCAATATCATCTTGCTTTACATATCTATTATGTTGTGGGTCTTTCATACCTGTAAAGTATGTACTAATAACTACATTACTTAAATGGTGTGATCTAGGTACATTATTAAATCTTGAAATTTCATGTTTACGGTAATTATAAACAGCTTTGCAATTTGTGAAGATGACATTAGGGTCTAGTTTATTTGTTTCGTAGTCTATACTTACACGTCGCCAAAATTCAAAGTCTTCACAAGGGTATTCGTTAGGGAACTCAAAAGGCTTCTTTTCTTCTATCAAACTTCTTTTAACCAGACAACCGACATGACAGAAGTTTATTTCTTTCTCTTTTGGAGGTTCCCAGAATACGCCCTTATTGTATTGTCCAGTTATGCTACTTTCTCTGAACTCTTGGATGGCTGTGTGTGCTATATGTGCATTGTCTTGTTGTAGTGCTTCTACTGACAAGTCAATATAGTTCTCACCCAAGTAATCATCAGCATCTAAGAACATCACATAGTCTGATGATGTTAGATTGTAGCCATGTTTACGTGTCTCATTCGGGCTACCGTAATCTACACGAACATAAGTGACATTAGGATATTTGGCAACAATGGACTTGATATCTTCTGTTGAACTATCGTCTATTACCACTATTGTCAAAGGTAATGTTGACTTGACCGACTCAAGGCACTGATCAAGATACTTGCCGTAATTGTGACAAGGTATGATTACATCTACTGTAGTTGGTTCTAATTTAATTGGCAATATAGCTTTATTTTTTCTAGCATCTCTCTTACGTTTTAATAATACTGGACAGCTATTTAAATGAGTAATGTGTATGTTTTGGGAATAAAATTTCAAGTCGAAAGACATACCGCAATTTGGGCAAGTGTAATGTTCACTCATGGGATAAACATCTTAGGCAACAGAATATGGTGTTGTAGTTTTCTTTGTCGATATTCTAATTCTATCGAGATATGTGAGAAATATACTGTAGTTGCGACAGCTTCATCAGGTACTCTTACTATAAATCTTAAAGCTAAATTTGTTATAGGGTCTTCTATGGTCGGATTTACAGTCGTTAATTCAGCCTCAAATGGTGTAGGACTTTGCATTCCTGAATGTATACTGAAATTACCTGCAATGTAACGTATAACTATGAAAGCATCATCAATAATAGTACCTAAAGCTATTTCTTCAATAAATAAATTGCTTGTTGGTATTTCAAAAGCATTATAAGTTACTTTGGCATATTCTACATCTTTAACATATCTTAAAAATGGATTATATTGATAAATATAACCTGCTAAAGTTTGTGTATAATCTGTTACAAGCACAGGGAATAAACAAAAATTATTGTAATCCTCTTCGAAATCTCTTAATGCTTCAATATCTAATAAAGTAAAGTTATTTACTGAAGCATCTGCTGCTAACTCAATATACTTACGACGTTTAACTAGCGGCATTGTAAATCTCACTATAGTTAGGGATAACTATAGACTCGATAGTTTCTATTGTTGCTTGCTGTATTGATGCTTCAACAAAACTATAAGCATCGGCAGTAACAAGACGTTTAGGAGCTATCCTTGCGAAATTCATAACAATATCTAATGCATTAACGGTTTGAAGTTGGCCGTCAACATCAAACATTGTTGAATTGATTTGGCTCAATTGTTGCTGAGCTATTAACAAGTCTTGACCCGATAGACCTATTAACTTTGAAGAATATGCTTCAGCTTTAGCTTTATTGTTTTGGAACTTGATATCAGTCCAATCCATAGGCAGCAACCAGTTAGCAGGTTCTTGCATAATATCAAGAACCGCCACACCCACATTAGCCCAACTGTTGAAAGCTGTAGCATTAGCAGCCATCTTCTCAGTTTTCAGTCGAGCTAACTTAATCAGGTCCGGCTCAGGTATTGCAGTAGTGTCTGGCTGATTTAGTGAGGCCCATACTGGTACGACTCTCGCATCATCATCAGGCAGATTGACTACTGTATCCGGTATGAAGTGCGTGTAAGGCACATCTTGATTTGGTGAAGGATAATTACCATTGGTAGTGAATCCTTCCACGTTGTATTTCAATGTTCTACCCGTAGGTATCAGGCACGGATAACCTGTAGCCAATACGATAAAACCAATGACTTCTCCCCAAGTATCATTTGTCGTGACTTTAAGGAGACCTTGATTATTGGCTCTTGGATAGCATTCTTTAGCAAATACTGGTCTTGCCACTTGTAGAAATAATCTTAGTTCATTAGTTGGAGGTCTATCTTTATTGAAAATGATATAATCTTCCGGGTTTTCAAGAACAGTGTCATCTACACTATCTTGCCAAGCACCAGTAGTCTTGTTTATAATCAGTGACATTAAATTAACTTTCCATCAAGGCAACAAGTAACACGCGAGCATCACCAGTAGCTGAATCATTGGCACCAGCGTCAGCTTTACGTCTTAAACGTAATCGTACATGATCACCATTAGCTACAGAATCTTTATTCGTCAAAGTGATACTTGCTACACCAACATAACCTAAGGTGGCAGGTACTGTTACGCTACCGCTATTTACTGTGTCAAAAGATTCAGCAGCAGTAACATCTAGGGCATCACCGACAGTGATAGCTTCAACAGCAATATCAAATTGTACTGTACCTGACGTTGCACTTGCCATGAAATAGAAAACATAGGCAGTAATAGTGCCAGTTGCTCGCCAACCAAAAGATTGACTACGAGCTATTTCTATTGTTGAGGCATCAAAACCTAAATAAGGTCTACCATAAGTAGATATGCTATTTGACTCAGGTGGTGATGTAGCATCTAACACCCACGCTGATGGTGGTAAATCTTTAATCCATTTACCTGTACCGATTAAAGAAAGAAGAACTTTCTTTAACCCTGCTGCTGAAGCATCATAAGTCATTACATAGTCAGCAGCCAGATCAGGCGATGCGTCGTTGGTTTGGCCGTTGATGTCTACAGTTAAGGTGCGAGTGGTAGTTAAATTACCTCCACCACTTAATCCTGCACCTGCTGTAATGCTTACTGATGAATGGTCAATATGTTCATTAGCAACAAAGTTTAATAAGGCATCATGATCAACTTCATCATCACCACCCAACTCATGAGTGATAGCGTGAGCAGGTTCACTACCTGTTAAGCCTTCAACTATGTAGCCTTTATATAATGGTTGGGAATAGGCGTCCAAACCTTTATAAAGGAATACATAGGTGGCTTCTTCACCTGTATAGATAGGTTCTTCATCATATGCCCAATCAATATTAAATAAAAAGGTAGGAGTATAAGTGTTGAATGTTATAGTTAAAACAAAACCTTGATTAGTATCAGCATTAACTATAGATAAGTCTGTATCTTCTGTTAAAGAGAAATTGAACCAATTGGAAATGTCTAGGTCTATGTCTGCTTCACCAGCAGTGCTTGTGATTTCTTCATATGTTGGGTACGAAGCGTGTACTGCTAACTTGTCATTGTCTGATGTCGGTGTTAGTAACCAACCAGTACCAGTACCTAAAGAGTTTGCTGTGGCCCACTTGGTGATAGCGTATTGTGTACCTGTTGGTGTTACTTGTGTGAAAGTGATGTTACTAACATCAACTTCAACACCTGCCGTTTGCAGGAATAGACATTTGGCATAAGTGCCGTTGATTACATAAACAAATGAGTAAAGTGTATAGAAACCTGAGTAGTAATCATTAGCACGAATGAGAGTGGAAGATACCCAAGTGTAAATACCATTCTCAGTAGGGTCAGTCTGATTTAATAAGAGAAAGCGTTCACCAGTGGCACAAGTATGACCATCAATTGTCGTTACTGAAGCAATGTTGATATTAGAAGCGGTAGCATACAGAACAGGTGTCTTATAGTTAAATACCTGTTGTGCTATATTTGCTGGAACGTCAACAAAGATTTTCTTTTGGCCTGCTGACCAGTTAACCAGATTGTTGGAGTTAGAAGACTTAATAACCTTAGAGCGTACCAAGTCTCCTGCTGCATAAGAGCCTATACCAACTTCATAGTTAGAGTCATCTTGAACAATGTAATAGAATGCGTAATTAAGGTCTGTTAATGGTGCGTGAGCAGCCACGGTACTGTCAATGGTAAGATTACCAGTGCCAGTATCTGTAGATATTACCTGTATTCTATTATCGAAAGATGACATGATGTCTCTTTAAATTAGCTTTGTATTGGTTACGACTTGATCGTGAGCGTAGTCAACGATGTAGACTTCTTTAATTGTCGTCTCAACAGCAACAGCACTTTGATTAATAGGAATCTCAATGTATTCTTTACTATCATCTTTGTTGATGATAGTGAACACTCGCTTGTTAACAAGACGAGATTTGACTTGAGGTATTTGAATTACAAGGTGTGTTGGTGGCACTTCTTTTGGTGCGATAGGTGGCGTAGCTACAGGTGGCTTAAGTTGGCCCAGACCTGATTTAATCTCAAGTGGTTGTGTGACAGTAATGTTGTGTTCAGTCATAATACTTCATTCTTTAAGGAAAGACTAATACCTACATATTAATGCACCATTTTGGCAAAAATTGGACAAGAAATAAAATTTTGTTATTTTGACAGGTGGTATTTTAGGTTTTAGATTTAATCAGCTAATTTAGACACCCACCCTCACGACAAAATGACGTTGACAGGTGGTTTTGAGGTTTGGTTATTGAGGTTTGACGGGTGGTTCTTGGTTATTAACATTTGACGGGTGGTTCTTGGTTATTAAC
>ERZ1066133.27-NODE-27-length-92287-cov-9.282310_pt1 | contig 92287 bp, 70 predicted proteins | sample MGYA00382780_ERZ1066133 | MGnify/ENA primary metagenome ERZ1066133 (study PRJEB33369, sample SAMEA5778363) | biofilm metagenome | biome: Industrial cooling water; feature: Water cooling tower basin; material: Biofilm | place: United Arab Emirates | collected... | reverse complement strand
AGCTGCGGCAGAATCTCAACGCCATCGGTGGTCGCCTCCTGATCCGTGTCGGCGAGATGCCGGATGTGCTTGAACACCTCGGCCGCGACCTCGCCGCCGCGGGCCTCGCACCGATCCGAAGCCTGCACAGCCACGAGGAGACCGGCAACGATCGCACCTTCCGGCGCGATCAACGCGTCGCCCGCTGGTGCTTGGCCCACGGCATCCGTTGGCAGGAGCACGTTCAGAACGGCGTGGTGCGGCGGCTGGCGTCCCGCGACGGCTGGGCCGCGATGTGGGACGAGCGCATGAGCGCCCCGATCATCGACGCACCGAGCGACCTCGCCGCCGTGACCATCCGCGTCCTGGAAGTCGGAAACCCGCAGCCGCCGGAAGCCTTCAACCTCGACCCCGGCAAGCCCAAGGCCCAGCCCGGAGGCGAGGCCGCCGCCCATCGCGTGCTCGATTCGTTCCTTGAAACCCGCGGCGTCAACTACCAGCGCGACATGTCGTCGCCCGTTGCCGGCTGGCAAGGCTGCTCCCGTCTCAGCCCACACCTCGCCTACGGCTCGATCTCCATCAAGGTCGCGCACCAGCGCACCGCCACGCGCCAGCACGAGGCGGAAGAACTCGCGCTCCGCGGCGCGATCGATCCCCGCTGGAAAGCATCGCTCAAGAGCTTCCAGGCCCGCCTGCACTGGCACTGCCACTTCATGCAGAAGCTCGAGAGCGAGCCCCGCATCGAGTTTGCCAATGTGAACCGCGCCTACGACGGCCTGCGTCCCGAATCGATCGACGATCCCGAGTCCCTCCGCCGCTTCGAAGCGTGGAAGTCCGGCCGCACCGGCTATCCGATGATCGACGCCTGCATGCGCTGCCTGCACGCCACCGGCTGGATCAACTTTCGCATGCGGGCCATGCTCGCCAGCTTCGCGAGCTATCAGCTCTGGCTCCACTGGCCCGAGCCCGCGGCGTACCTCGCCCGCCAGTTCATCGACTACGAACCCGGCATCCACTACCCGCAGTTCCAGATGCAATCCGGCGTCACCGGCATCAACACGATTCGCATCTACTCGCCCGCGAAGCAGGCCCGTGATCAGGATCCGACAGGAGCGTTCATCCGCCGCTGGGTGCCGGAGCTCGCCGCCGTACCCGACGACTATCTCGCCGAGCCGCACCTCATGCCGCCGCTGCTCCGCCAGATGCACGCCGTGCGCCTCGCCGAGCCCGACACCAATCCACGCGAGCTCGACGCCGGCGTGTATCCGTGGCCCGTCGTCGATCACCAGACCGCCTACCGCGAGGCCAAGGAGCGCGTCTTCGCGTGGCGCGGCCGCGCCCGCGCGAAACGCGAGGCGGTGCAAGTCTTCCTGAAGCACGGCAGCCGCCGCCACAATCGCCGCGGCTGAACCAGGTCACTTCTTCGGCTGCACGACTTCCTTGAGAATGTCCACGATCCGCTCGGGGCTGACGTTCTGCAGGAAGCCCTTGGCGAAGAGCTCGAGATCCGGTCTCGTGCTCGGGCTCTTCATCGGGCCGCTGGTGCGGAAGGGCATCATCGTCGCCTGATTGAGCGCCCCGCCCGTCGCCGCGAGGCCCGGGATCGCGCTGAACAGCTTGCCCGCATCGTCCGCCACCTGGCCGAACGGCACCCACGTCACCACGTCGATGCGCTCCCCGGGCAGGTCGATCGCCAGACCCTCGAGCTCGAAGTTGAACTCACCGACCGGGAACGTCCAGCGCGGATAGCTCATCACCCCGTTGACGGTCGTGATCGTCAAAGGCTTGAGCCGCTGCAGCGCCTTGCCCTCGTCGCGGGCGTTCAGCCGCTTCAGGAATCCGCCGATCCCGCCGCTGAGCTTGAAGCGGACTTCACCCGGATCGATGCTGATCCGGCCGTTGAGTTTGCGGAGATCGCCGTCCAGCGGCAGCTCCAGCCGGTCCGACTGGATGATCGCCTGCCGATCCTCGAACCGCTTCTCGACGTCGGCGAGCGTGGGCAGCAGATCGCCCGCCTTGCGGCTCAGATCACCGTCCACCCGGCGCAGCGCAATCAGCATCGGCGTGATCAGCACGCCGTTCTTCACCTCGCCGTTGATCTGAATCAGAGCACGCGGCAGCAGAGCCTCGGGCCCGTTGGCACTGGTGAGCTTGGTCTCGGTGCTCGTGATGTCGGTGCGGATGGTGCCGCCGGTCTTGCTGAAGTTCCTGGCATCGAGCATGACGTTCACACTCGGACCGAGGATGTCGCCGGGCAGGCCGTTCTTGACGCTGAACGCGTCGATGAGCGCCGTCGGGATCGACTTGATGTCGCCCTTGGCGGTGATGACGGGGTTGGTGGTGTTGAGCGTGCCCGAGGCGTCGCCGATGTTGGTGACCGTGCCGGCGATCGTGCCGCCGCCGGGGCCCGCCTTGCCCGGGTCGGGCACGATGGCGAGCTTGCCGAAGTTGAGGTCGAAGGCCAGGCCCGGAGCCGGGCCATCGATGCTCTTGAGCTTCACCGTTGCGTCGCCCATCTGAGTGCGCACGTTGCGGCTGTCGGCCAGCTCGAGCGAATCGATGCGGGCGGTGGCGTCGAGCGCAAAGATCCCCGGCTTCAGAGGCCCGCCGATTCCGGTGCTGTTGGCACGCGAGATCACCGCCTTGTTGATGACGACCTCAGCCTTGGCCGGGCCGGTCATACTGAGATCGGTGGGCTTGGCGCCGGGAGCCAAGGGCTGGCCCTTACCCAGCACGAAGCGATCGAACCACGCCGGGTCGATGGTCCAGCGGATCGGATCGGCCGCCGTCAACTGCACGCGATCGGGCAGCAGCGTCGCCCGCAGCGGCTGGCGGATCTCAACCCGAGGCGCCAGCAGCGTGACGTCCGCCGTGATCTCGCCGCCGGCGAGCGTCTCGGCAAGGCTCTTGCCGTCTTGCGAGCGGGGATCGATCCGCGTCGTCGCGGTGATCTGCGCCGTCGGTCCCAGTGCGCCCGAGACCAGCCCCGGCTGATTGATCGCCTTGTCCAGCCCCGAGGTCGCAACGTCGTTCACCCGAACCTCGATCGTCGCCGGACCCTTGAGCGCGTACATCGCGCCCAGCGGCGCACTGGCCCGCGCCGCGACCGCGCCGAAGTTCTGCCCGTCGGGCGTCACCAGACCGCCGGTCGCCTGCACGCTCGCCTCGCCGCCGGCGCCCTTGTCCGACAGCGTCGACAGCGGCACCGCCACATTGATCGTCAGATCGTTCGCGCCGTACGCCTGATCACCCTTCGCCACGATCGCCTGCCCCACCACCGCGAGCCGGGCCTTGAGTTCGCCCGCCTTCGCCAGATCCGGCGCGCCCGCCGCCGTCAGCGGCACCGTCACCGGCTCGCTGGTCAGCGTGTACTTCGCCGGCGCTCGCAGCGTCAGCTTCTCCGGCCCGCTCTGCACGGCATCGAGCAACGCGGGCGTCACGACGCCGTCTCCCACGGCCTTGAAGACCAGGCTGCTCCCCGCCAGCTCGCCGTCGATGCCGACGTTCGTCCGCGCCGAGTTCAGCGCCGCCTTGATCGACAGCCCGTCGCCGCCCGAAGGCAGGATCGACACCGACGTATCGAACGTCGCGCCCAGCGCCTCGCGCGCCAGCGCGGGAACCGGCCCGCCGCCGGGCAACGCCTCGGCGAGCGACGAGGGCACCCCATCCACCTTGATCGTGCCCAGCGCGTAGAACGCGCCGGCGAGATTGGCAATCAGATTCGGCGTCGCCGGCTTGCTCCCCGTCCACATCGACGCGATCGACGGCAGCGTGAAGTTGCCGTCGATCTTCATCGGCGACCCGTTCGCCACCGTGTTTCCCGCGATCACCGCCGTGGCGGCCTTGCCGGGCGCGATCGCGACATCCACGCCCAGATCACGCACATCCACATCGACCGCCTTGCCCGGCACGGTCCCCTCCGCCGCCGGGACCGACGCCAGCACATTCCAGCCCGACGCCTCGACCCGGGCCCTGGCCTCAAGCTGATCCAGCTTCGGCGCCCGCGTCTTCGCGTCCATCGGCACGCGGAGCGCGGGGATCGAGAGCCCGACCTGTCCGGTCGTCTTCGGGAACGAGAGCGCATCGGACTTCACGACCCGCGACACAATCTGCCCCGCGCTGGCAAGCCGCATCGACACGCCGCGCTCACGGGTGCTGATCTCCGTCTCGGTCACACGCAGCGCCGCGACCGCTCCCAGCGACTGCGACTGCGCGTTCAGATCCACATCGATCACGTTGTCCTTCGATGCCGCGGTCAACTCCACATCCGCCGTCGGCCCGATGTCCCGCGGCAGGTCGAGCGCCACGCCCGACTTCGCGAGCGCCGCTGCCACAAACGGCTGCAGCACGCCCGTCGAAGCCCCACGCAGCGAAACCGTGCCGTCGATCGACTTCGGCAACCCCGCGAGCGGCGCCCCTTTGTCGTCGAGCAAGCCCGCGAGCGTGATGTCCGCGTTCAGCGTTCCCGCATTCTGCGGCCCGCTCCCGCTGTCGATGGTGGCCGACGACGTCGCGCTGATCTTCGCGCCAGCGCTCAGATCGCTGCTCGCAAACGTCACCGCGAGCGACGGCACCGCGACCTTCGAGCTCGTCTCGCCCGCGGCCAGTGTGCCCTGCAGGGAATCGAGCGTGAGCGACGCGTTGATCGCACCGCCGCGCAGATCGGGTCCCGCGTCGCCGAGCTTGGCACGCAAGGTCTCGATGCGGACCACGCCGCCGGGGGCGCGATCGATCGTCAGCGAGCCGAGCTGCTCCTTGGTGAGGAAGGAGTCCACCGCCGCCTTCGCTGCCGCACTCGTGAGCCTGGCCTCAGCGGGCGCATCAAGCGCGATCACGCCATCCTTGAGCGAGAGCTTGGCGTTCGCCGTCGCGCCCGCGCTCTGCACATCCAGCGACGCCGCCCCGCCCTTGAAGTCGCCGTTGGCGCTCGCCGCGAACGTCAGCGATTCGCCGAGGATCTGCTTCAGGTGCAGCGGCCGGCCCGCCGCCGTGCTCGCGACCGCATCGATCAGCGCCACCGAAAGGTCCTTGGCCGACACCATCGCATCGACCTTGGGCGAGCTCCTGGCGAGCGAGGCGCTGTCCAGATGGATCACGCCATTGGCGTCGGTCCAGTTCTCGATCTTCAACTTCGCCTCCAGCGGCGCGGCACCGGTCTTGGCGGAGAAATCCAGCGTGATCGGCGTGCCGACCGCGAGATCGGCGTCGGCCTCCACGTCCGTGAGTTCCGCGACTGTCTTCATCTCCTTGTCGAGCACGCTCAGCTTCGACAAGCGCAGCTCGACCTTGGCCTTCAGGTTCTTCGGCAGCGGGATCTGATTGGTTGTTACGCTGACGCTGGCCTCGCGTCCGCCAGCGGCCGGTGTCGTCACCGGCTTCGGCGCACCATCGCCCTCACGGAACTCGACATCGCCGCTGACCTTGATCGTGCCCAGGTCGTACCAGTTGGTGGCGAGGGCGAGCAGGCTGCGGTCGACGGTGATGTCGAGCGCACCGGCGGGCTTCTTCTTGGAGTCGACCAGAGCGATCCGGGCGGACTGGTTGCCGAACCAGCCGAGCGAGGTGGACTGGATGGAGCCGACGAGTTGATCGCTGGTGAGCACCTGGGTGCCGTTGACGATCTTCCCGGCGATGGTGGGAAGCAGTGCGATCGCGCCGCCGGCGAGGGCGACGAGCACCGCTGCGCCGATTACGAGCTTGCGGCCCGTGCCGGTCTTCTTCTTGGGCATCGCGCGGTCATCCAAAAGCGCGGCGGATTCGTCTCGGGTCAAACCGGGTTCGCTGGACATGCATCGACCTCGTGTGGTGGCCGGGACTGGCCGTGGGCGGCGTGCTCTCGACACGACGCCAATGCAGGGTATTCGAGTCAGAAGCCCGATCCGCCGGGTTCCGTGTGGGGAGGCTTCCGTGTTTCGCTAAGTGTCATTTCCCCTCGAATTTGCGATTATTCACCATGGTTTCAATTTATTCTGAAACTTCTACTATACTCTGGGCGAAGGTGTTCGTGGGCAACCGGACCAAGGCACGACCCGGGAGCAAGGCATGGCGAGCGTCGAAACCAAGCAACTCACCGAGGCCCAGGACCGCTTCGTGGCGGCGTGGGGCAAGATGGGCACCGCCTGGGGCATCAGCCGCACGATGGCTGAGGTGCACGCACTCCTCTACATCACCGGCGAACCGCTCTGCACCGACGATGTCATGGAGCGGCTCCAGATCAGCCGCGGCAACGCCAGCATGTCGCTGCGGGCGCTCCTGGAATGGGGCATCGTCGAGCGCGTCCACCGCCGCGGCGACCGCAAGGAGTACTTCCAGGCCGAGCAGGATGTCTGGGTGCTCTTCCGCGCCATCGTCCGCGAGCGCATGAAGCGCGAGGTCGATCCCATGCGGGCGTCGCTCTACGAGATCCGCGATCTCACCGGCGATCGCGTTTCCAAGGATGCCAAGGACCCCGCGCTCGTGGCCCACAACAAACGCCTCGATTCCATGCTCGAGTTCCTCGAGACAATGGAGAAGATGTCGGCCTCGTTCGTCAGCCCGGCCGGCCGCGGGCTGCAGGCGGCGGCCAAGATCCTCGGCTTCGTCGGCGGCGGACGCGCCGAGCCAAGGCCGACGGGCGAAAAGCCCGACAGCGAACGGGAGGCCGGATGAGCGTCGCCACCACATCCCAAGCGCGGCACATAGCCACGGCACAGGCAACCCGTGCGATGCCCAGCACCTCCACAACGCACACGATCCGCTGGACCGTCTCGTGCCGCGCACTCGCCGCGGTGCGCCCCGACCTCGCGAGCGACGACCCGCGCACCGACGTCGCGCTCACCGTCGTCGCCGACATCACAGACCGCGGCTTCACCGCCGCCGTCGCTCTCCACAGCGACGCCGGGACCCGCGTCGTCGAGTCCATCCGCGGCGAAGTAGAACACTCCACGATCGGCTCGATCGAGCTGCTGCACCTCGACGCACCCGAACTCGTGGTCACACTCCGGCGCACCGCCGACGGCTACGAAACGCTCTACGCGCGTCTGCCCCTGCTGGCCCGATGGGGCATCGCGGGCGGGCGGTACGAATTAGTGCCGTGAGGCGATCGCTCACCCCTCACCCCGCACCCCTTCCCACTCCCCTCAGGCTTCAACCTTCGCCGCGACGCGCGCCTTCGCCGGAACGACCACCGCCGGCTTGCCGCGGGTCGCCGGGTCTTCGAGGCTCTCGCGCATGAGGCGCCCGACCTTGAACTTCACGGTCCGCTTGGCCGGAACCTCGACGCGCTCGAGCGTCTTGGGGTTCTGAGCCGAACGGGCGGCCCGCTGCTTCACCTCGAACACGCCGAAGTCACGGAACTCAAGGCGGTTGCCCTTCTTGAGCTCGGTGATGACCTGATCCAGGAACTCCTGCACGACGGTCTTCACCGTCGGACGCTTGATGGTGGTGCGATCGGCGATGCGATCGATCAGGTCCTTCTTCGTAATCGTTGCCATATGCGTTGTTCCCACGCTGGTCGCCCGCTGAACTACCCAACCCATGCACCCCGGTCTTCCCACTCCGATGCTGCTGTCAAACGCAAGTCACCCAAGGCTTTGGCATCGTTGCCACACCGCCCATCCGGGTCCATCGAAATCTCGCACGCCCGATACACCGCGGCCCACGTCGGTACAACCGCCGTGACGCCGCGTTGCACGACACGTCAGCACTCGCCATGGCTCCTGCCAGGAGCTTGAAACAAAGGACCCCGCAGCCGCATGCAACGCCGCCATTCTCCACCCGGCCCCCACACCCATGCCCCGACCCGCGTCTGAGCGGCCTGAGTATCCGCCGCCTCACGATGCCCGTCAAGTCCCGATGCGGACAGGATTTTCATCTTCACAGTTTCACGCGTCGGAGACTTCGTCCGCGTGATTTCACGCTCCGATTTTCGGGCTTGGCGCTTGACTTTTCTCCCGGTCACGATCCGCGCACCCACCATGAGGCGAGCAACCCATGCCATCGCCCTCGCGGCGCGCACCGATTAGAATCGCACCACCGCGCCGAAGTACAAGCCCGCCGTCGCACCCTGGTACGAGAACCTGTTCGCGTCGTCGCCGCTCTTGAACTCGCTGAACAGGTTGCGGTAGCCCACCTGCACGCCGACGTTCTCGATCGGACGCCACATGAACCCGACCATGATGTCCCAGCTGAACGCCCGCTGACCGCCCGGCCAGCCGCCGGCGCCGATCTGCAGATCGATCGAGAACTGATCGGCGATGTCCATCGAGCCCTTCACGCCCGCGATCACCTGGCCGAAGGTCTCGTGCTGGCGGGCCGTCGCCGCCGCACGCTGGAAACGGAACTCGATGTCGTCGATCCGCGCGCCGGCAAAGACCTCCACCCGGGGCAGGAACTTCGTGGCATCACCCGGCTGCGGATCGCGCCGCCAGATCTCGTAGCCGATCTGCGGCTCGTACGAATCGTGCGAGTACTCGCTCCGCACCACATCGCCCGGGGCAAACGCGATCGCGCCCAGTTGCCCCCCCACCGCCATCGTGTTCGACTCGCTCTGGTTGAACCAGAAGCCGCCGAAGCTGAACCGCCAGTCGCCCGTCCGCAAGTGCAGCTCGCCCGCGGGCGTGAGCTTGGGCGAATCCAGGTTCAGGTCATTGATCCGCACGCGATCCGTGCCCGCAGGGGCTCCGGCGATCCGGATCTTGCCGCCCAGGCCCGCGTACCACGCGCTGGGCTCGAACTGAAACGTCCAGTCGTCCCTGGTCTTGGGGGAAAAGAACCGGCCCGACGACCCCTCCGGGGCGGCGTCGCCCGACCCGGCGGGCTGCCCGCCGGGCTCGTCGGCTCGCGCCGGCGGCGCTACAAGCGTCAGCAGGGCAACAACAGAAACAGCGGCGATCCGTGCCATGTCATTCCTCTCCGGTCGCCCGCTCACAGCGGCGGGACACAGGCGGCAGCGTATCCGATCTCCCACCACGACGTCGCGCGCTTTTTCCTTGCACCATCCCGATGCATCGACGACAATCCAGGCTTCCGCGGAGGACCCATGAAACTCGCCATCGCCTTCACCAGCCTCGCCGCCCTGTGCGCCGCATCGCCCGCCCGCGCCGCGATCACCTTTTACGACATCTTCTATACCTCCTTCTACACCCAGAACGACGCCGCTCCGCCCGCCACGCCCGACCTGCACGTCTTCGCGACCCGCGTGCTCACCGACGATCCCGCCGATCTGGCGTCCGCGTCGCTCGCCGTCCCCGGCGGACCCTTTGTCTACAACCTCTTCCCCGTGGCGCCCACGTACTACCTCGCGGTCCGCAACTTCGCCAGCGTGCCCGCCATGGAACTCGCCTTCCCCGCCGGGACGTACACCCACAGCATCAGCGGCGGAAACCTCGGTGCCGCATCGGCCTCGCTCGCGCGGCCCGCGGGCCTGTTCTTCTGCGACGAGATTCCCGCGTTCGATGCAGCCTCCTTCGACACGCTCGCGGCCTTTCCCGCCACCCAGGACGTCTCGCTGGGCTTCTCGAGCTTCACCCGCCCCGCCGCGGCCGACACGGCCGTGACGTTTCTGACCATTTTCGATTCCCTGGGCTCCATCGTCTTCAACGCCGTCGAGCCCGGCGAATCCACCACCGAGATCACCATCCCCGCCGGCACGCTCGAGCCGGGCGCCAGCTACCGCGTCACGCTCTACTTCTCCAGCCGCATCCAGATCGCCGAAGCCGGGTTCGGATCGGCGACCTCGATCGTCGGCTGCGATCGGGCGACGAGCGCGACCATCTCCACCGTGCCGGCGTGCCCGGGCGACTTCAACGCCGATACGTTCGTGGACGACGCCGACTTCGTCATCTTCGCGCCCGCGTACAACCTCCTCGACTGCGCCGATCCCGCCATGCCGGCCGGCTGTCCCGCCGACCTCAACGCCGACGGCTTCGTCGACGACGCGGACTTCGTGATCTTCGCGGCCGCCTACAACGACCTGGTGTGCCCGTGATCCGCCGCGGAGGTCGCCACACCCCGGCGCGACGACACCGGGCCACCGCGCCGAAGAACGTCCTATAAGTCCAGCTCGAGATCCGTGAGTCTTCGGATTCCGTGAAGAAGCGCGCGAAGGGTCGCTCGCCGCGGACACCGGCATGGAACAATCGCCGGGCACGCGCGGGGATGGGTCGGAACGGGTCTCGGGTTCGGGGCGCACACGTCCGATGGCACCTTTCGCGGAGCGGGACATGCGGTACGCAGCTCGTGGGTTCTGTTTGCCGGTGCTGCTGAGCGCCTGCGCCGGCGCCGCGGTCGTGCGCTACGACCTTCGGTACACCCTCGTGTACCAGCAGCTCGGTGCCGCGGCGCCGACGGTCCCCGGCGTGTACGTCTGGTCGTCGCGGGTTGATCTGACCGACTCCACCGATGCTTCATTGGCCTCGGTGACCACTCCAAACAGCATCGGCGCCTTCCTGTTCCCGGTCGGAGAGTCGAGCTTTCTCGCCTCACGCTCGTTCGCCAGCGAGGCCGCGATGTACTGGACGTTCCCCGCGGGAACCTACACCGTCACGCTCGCCGGCGGCGGGCTCGGCGGCGTCGCCTCGGCGCTCGTCCGTCCGACGACCACCTTCTACCCCGAGGCAATCCCCGCGTTCACACCGGCCGCGGTTGCCGCCATTGCCTCGGCGCCCGTCACCGTCGCCTGGCCGCTGACGTTCAACGTCTTCGGTGTCCCGCCGGGGGCCAACGCCGGACAGACCACCGTCCGGCTGACCACCGAGAACGGGACCGAGATCTTCTCGACCGTGCTGGGTGCGGAGAGCTCGGTCGCGGTCATTCCGTCCAACACCATGACGCCCGCCTCTAACTACCGGCTCCGGCTCGCCTTTTCATCGCAGCGCACGGCGCCCTCCGCCGGGTTCCCGGGCGCCACCGCGATCGTCGCGTTCGACCGCGAGACGATCTACGCGTTCACGACCCGGTCCGCCTGCGGGGCCGATTTCACCGGCGACGCCCTGGTGGACGACGCCGACTTCGTCGTTTTCGCCGACCAGTACCAGATCCTCGATTGCGCCGACGCCCAGATGCAGGCCGGATGCCCGGCCGACCTCTCCGCCGACGGCTTCGTTGACGACGCCGACTTCGTCGCGTTCGCCACCGCGTACAACGCCTTCCTGTGCCCCTGACCGCCCCCGGCCCGAGAACCGTCGGACCCCGCCCGTCCAACCGCGCCCCGGCTTGAAAACAAGGCCTTGCGTCATCTCAGACGATATGGGAGAATGCCCGGTTCCGGCGCCGGACGGGGCCGACGCCCGGGCGGAAGCGCCCGAGAACTTCGGCTTCGCTGCAACGGACGGGACGGGGCGAACGAATCAACGAAGGGGCGTCACCACGCCCCGAGGAGGACACAGGGATGACGGAACGAAGGATCCGCCGCGCGACGGCATTGGGATTGATGTTGGTCTCCGGCGCGGCGGCGCAGGCGGGCGGGGTACGGGGCGACGCGCTGCCGATCTACGTCGAGCATCCGGGCAGCACGGAGTTCACCGGACGCTTGATCGTGCGTCCGCGGCCCTTCGATGCCGCGGATGTCGCGATGCCCGCCGCCAACCTCCTCCGATCCGCCGCCGCCCGCTCCCGGCTGACGCAGAACGGCATGCGTGTGGTCCGGTACTGGTCCGAGACCGACGAGTACCTGGTCGAGGTCGCGCCGGCGGGCGCGGTCGCACTGATGCTGCCCGGCGCCCGCGGGCACGACGAAAACGCCCGCGCCCGCGAACTGCTCACCACCGGCGAGTACCAGTACGTGCAGCCCGACTGGCTCTGCTTCCCCAGCGCGGTCCCCAATGACACCCTCTACAGCAGCCAGTGGCACCTGCCCCAGGTCAAGGCGCCCCAGGCGTGGGATATCACCACCGGCTCCAGCAGCTTCATCGTCGCGATCGTGGATTCCGGCATCGACAAGACGCACCCCGACCTCGCCTCACGGCTTGTGCCCGGCTACGTGTCGATCGAGGGCCGAACCGAGGCGCAGGGCGGCAACGTGCAGGACGTGAACGGCCACGGCACCGCGTGCGCCGGCACCGCGGCGGCGATCGGCAACAACGCCCTGGGCGTCAGCGGCGCCGGGTGGAACTTCAAGATCATGCCGATCCGCTGCTCCGGCAACGCCGACGGGAGCGCGCCCCAGAGCGCGATCCTCGACGGCGCCCGCTGGGCCGCTCAGAACGGCGCCCGCACCATCAGCGCGTCATTCTCCGGTGTGAACAACTCGGCGGTCGGCACCACCGGAACGTTCATCAAGTCCCGGGGCGGTCTCTTCTTCTACGCCGCCGGCAACGACAACACGAACTGGTCTTTCTTCTACTACCCCGACACCGTGGTCGTCGGCGCGTCCAGCTTCGGCGACGCCAGAGCCGGCTTCAGCGGCTACGGCAACGGCGTTGCGGTCTTCGCGCCGGGCGTGAACATCCTCACCACGCAACTGGGAGGCGGCTACGGCTACTCCTCGGGAACGAGCTTCGCCACCCCGTTGGCCAACGGTCTCACCGCCCTCGCCTGGTCGGTCAATCCCGGGCTCACCCCCGACCAGATCCAGCAGATCATGTACGCCTCGACCGATCGACTGGGGAATACGTCGCTTGTCTATCCGGCTCGCGACAGCGTCTTTGGGTTCGGCCGGCTCAACGCGCTGAAGGCCGTCCAGGCCGCTCTCGGCAGCGTCGGCGCACCGGTGGCCGCCCCGGACAACACCGGCCTTTTCCTGCCCAACTCCCGCGACATCGACGTGCTCGCCAACGACAGCGACCCCAGCACCCTCGGCCTCACGATCACCTCGTTCTCGAGCACGACGACCCTCGGTGGCACCGTCACCCGCGTGGTCGGCGCCGGCCCCAACGGGCGCGACCTGCTTCGATACACACCGCCCGCCGTCATCCCTCCCAACCTGCCCGATCCGCCGGTGGACACCTTCAGCTACTCGGTCCGAAACTCGGTCAACAAGACCTCGGCCACCACGTCCGCGATCGCGCTGTACCAGAACGCCGATCTGCGCCCCGCCCGGACCCCGTCCGCCATCCAGAGCGGGCTGCGCGCGTCGTACTTCGATCTCGCTTCCCTCACGCCGCTGCTCGGGCTTCCGAACTTCGGCGAAGCATCCCTGGTCGCCACCTCGATCGCGCCCATCGCGGTCGCCGGCACCGGCGGCAGCGGGCTCGGCGGAACCGGGCTCTACACCAACGCCGGCGTCGTCTTCCGGGGCTATTTCAGCGTCGTCAGCGACGACATCTACCGCTTCTACGTCAACAGCGACGACGGCGCCAGGCTCTACGTCAACGGCGAGCTCGTCGTGGACAACGACGGCGTGCACACCGTCACCGAGGCCGCGGGCTTCGTGCCGCTGAAGGCCGGCCTGCACGACTTCCGTGTCGAGTACTTCAACGCCGCCGATACCGGCACGATCTCGCTCAAGTACGAAGCCTTCGGAGCGCTCGCCAGCGCCGCGATCTCCAAGCGCAACATCCCGGCGACGTTCTACAAGTGGAGCAATTGCCCGGCCGACCTGACGCTCGACGGCATCGTGGACGACGCCGATTTCGTCGCCTTCGCCAGCGGCTACAACGAACTGCTGTCGTTCCGGGGCGATCTGAACGACGACGCCCGCGTGGACGATGCGGACTTCGTGATCTTCTCCGGCGCGTACGACCTGCTGGCGTGCCCGTGACGAGTCACCGGAGGCGCTGATCGCTCACCGCACCGCCCGCTCGATGTCGGCGATCCGCAGCAGCGTGTACGAGCCCGGTCCGTCGCCGTGGGCTTCGGCGATCGCCTGCATCAGCCCGGTCGGATCGTCCTCGACGAACTGCAGGGTCTTGATCACGACCGGTCGCCGGCCGCTGATGCGGCTGCGGGGGTTCAGGTCATCGATCATCCGCAGCGTGCGCGCGTTGTCGCCCTGGCCGGTGTCGCTGCGCCGGATGTTGCTGGTCAGAAGGAAAACGACGTCCGGACCGAACTCCAGCGCCCGCTTGAGGCCCGCCAGCGGCGCGGAGCGCCCGAGCGGACGGGCGGAGCGGAGCAGTTGATCGACGCGCTGCTTGACATCCGGCGTGGCCGTCAGCATGGTCGCGCGGCCGCCGGCGTCGTCGATCGCCACGACCCGCGTCGCGCCGGCGAGATCCTCGCGGAAGAACACGATCTGGAATTGCTGCTCGGGGGCGAGCCGCCCGATCGAGCGGCGCAGCTCGAGCAGCACGGTGTCGAGGCACTGAGCCATCGCGCCCGAGACGTCCACGGCGTAGACGACGCGGCGGGCGACCTGCACGTTGACACCGGCAAAGCCCGCCATCGGTGCCGCGGGCGGTTCCGCGACCGGCCTGGGCGCCGCCGCGGGCGGCGCCTCGCGGACCGGTCCGCTCGGGGCCACGGTCTTCACCGGCGCCGGAGTCGCCGGCGGCTCGAAGACGACTGTTGTCGAGATCTCCGGCGGGGGCTCGGGCTGGGACGTGTCGGCGACAACCTCGGGGGCGGGCTCCGGCGCGGGCGTCGGGGCGGGCGTCGGCTCCGGAAGCGGCGGCTCGGCGGGCGCTTCCTCTTTGGGTTCGGGCTTGAACTCGGGCGCGGGTGCCAGGTGCAGCGCGGTGGTGACGTCGTCGGAGTTGTGGACCGCGATGCGGCCGGTCGAGCCGGGCAGCGCGTCGAACGCGACCAGCGCCACCACCGCCGCGGCGTGGACCGCGATCGAGACGACCAGCGGCAACGACATGGCCTGCAACCACTTGCGCGTACCAGAATGACGCGGCGAGCGGGTCACGCTCCGCGCAGGCGCGAGGTACTTCGAGGGAGGTTTGGGAGCAACAACGGGCATGAGGCCGGCGCCGCGAGAGAGATCGAGCGAGGGACCGCAACGACCGGTAACTCTATTTCGGCTCGGACTCCCGCGTTCCTGAGCGGAAATAGGAGGAACGGTCCACGGCGTGGCGGCAGGATGAGCCGCAGGATGGGGCGCAGGTTGGGGCGCAGGTTTAGGGGCGGGCGGCGTTGAAGTCGGTGGGCAGACCGACGGCCTGCCACTGGTCGAGTTCGGCGAGGTTCTGGGTGAGCCTCTTGCGGGCCATGTCGTAGGCGTACTTGCCGAGCACGAGGCGGAGGGGCGGGGTGTCGGTGTCGGCCAGGGCGACGATGGCGGCGGCACCGGCCTTGGGGTCGCCCTGCTGGCGACCGTTGATCCTGTCGAGCATCGACGCGAAGGCGGCGCTGGTCTTGTCGTAATCGGCGATGCGTGCGGCGCCGCGGGCGAGCGACCGCGCGATGAAGTCGGTGCGGAAGGGTCCGGGCAGGACGCTGGTGACCTTGATGCCGAGCGGGGCGACTTCCTGGCGCAGGGCGTCGCAGGCGGCCTCGAAGCCCGCCTTGGCGCCGGCGTAGACCGCGAAGCCGGCGTGGTTGCTGAGCGCCGCGATCGCGGAGATGTTGATGATGATGCCACGGCGCTGGGCGCGCATGGTCGGCAGCACGCTCTGTGTGACGCGGAGCGGGCCGAAGAAGTTGATCTCCAGATTGGCGCGGGCTTCGGCTTCGCTGGTCTCTTCGAGCGCGGCGATGAGTCCCTGACCGGCGTTGTTGACGAGCACGTCGATGCGGTCGAAGGCGGCACGGGCCTCGGCTGCCGCGTGTGCGACGCTCGAGGGGTCGGCGATGTCGAGGGCGATGGCCCGGACGCGATCCGGCGCGAGCGCGACGAGATCGGCGAGCGTCGCGGGATTGCGGGCGGAGGCGATCAGGTGATCGCCGCGGGCGATGACGGCGAGCGCGATCTCGCGACCGAAACCGGACGAGCAACCAGTGACGTACCAGACGCGGTTGGGCATGGGAGAGTGTTCGTCGAAGGGTGCGGATCCGATGCAGGACGGCGACTGCGTGGGTGCCAATGCCCGGCCGCCGTGGGCCGGGGAATGCGGGCGCGGTGTTGATGGACGTTCAAGCACTGGCTGGCTCAAAGCAGCCAGCCAGTGGCACCCGAGCCACTTCGATCAGGTCGCTCGCGGGTAGTCCGTGTAGCCCTTCTCCAGCGGCATGTCCGGCGACGACGGGTAGAACGATGTCGCGTCCCAGGGTGTCAGCGGTCGATCCCGCTCGAATCGGGCGGCGAGATCGGGGTTGGAGATGAACGGCTTGCCGAAGGCGACTGCGTCGCAGTCGCCGCGGGCGAGGTATTGGTCGGCTTTCTCGCGGGTGAACGAGGTGTTGGCCACCAGCACGCCGCGGTAGAGCGGGCGGAAGAAGGAGACCGGGATCTGCGGGCCGCCGGCGGCGTTGTCGTCGTCGTCGCCTTCGCGGATCTCGAGCGAGCCGATGGCGAGTCGATCGAGTTCGCGGACGACGTAGGAGTACGTCTCTCGCGGCGTGCTCTCGGTGAAGTCGCTCGACCAGCCGCTGGGCGAGAGACGGACGCAGACACGCTCGGGGCCCCAGACATCGATGCACGCCCGGGTGGCGTCGAGCAGGAAGCGGGCGCGGTTCTCGATTGATCCGCCGTAGTGATCGGTGCGCCGGTTGGTGGAATCGCGGAGGAACTGTTCGGGCAGGTAGGAGTTGGCGCCGTGGACCTGCACGCCGTCGAAGCCGGCGCGGCGTGCGTTCTCGGCGGCGGCGCGGTACTGGGCGATGAGACCGGGGATCTCGTCGGTCTCGAGCGCCCGCGGCACGGGTGCGGGCTCCTTGCGGCCGTCGGGCAGGCGGCACAGTCCCTCGCGTGCGATCGCGCTTGGTGCGACGGGCGGCTGGCCACCGGGCTGATAGGCGTTGTGCGAGACGCGTCCGACGTGCCAGAGCTGGAGGAAGATCGTGCCGCCGACTTCGTGCACGGCGTCGGTGACGAGCTTCCAGCCGGCGACCTGCTGCGGCGAGTGGATGCCGGGGGTGTTGGGATAGCCCTGACCCTCGGGGCAGATCTGCGTCGCCTCGGCGTAGATGAGCCCCGCACCGCCCTGGGCGGCACGCTGGCGGTAGTAGGTTGCGTTCAGCGGGTGAGGCACGTTGCCGGGACCGGCGCGGCAGCGGGTGAGCGGGGCCATGAACGCGCGGTTGCGCAGCCGCAGCGGGCCGATGGAGACCGGATCAAGGATTGTGGGCATGGCGGATCGTTGGATGAGGGACTGGAAGCGGTCACGCGAGCGGCGGGGAAGCGATCACTGCGCGGTGAAGCCGCCGTCGACGAGGATGCTCTGCCCGGTGACAAAGCTCGACGTGTCGTCGGCCAGCCACAGGACCACCGACGCGACCTCTTCGGGCTTGCCGACGCGGCCGACGGGGTGCAGATTCGCCATGTACTCCGCCGCGCCGGGAGCGCCGGCGAAGCGATCGAACATGGGTGTCTGGATCGCGGCGGGGGCCACCGCGTTCACGCGGATCTTCTGCTTGGCGACCTCGAGCGCGACGGCCTTGGTGTATCCATCGACCGCGTGCTTGCTGGCGACGTAGGTCGCGAAGTTGCCCATGCCGATCGTGCCGGCGACCGACGAGGTGTTGATGATCGACCCGCCGCCGGACTTGAGCATCGCGGCGACCTCGTGCTTCAGGCTGAAGAACACGCCCTTGACGTTGATATCGAAGACCTGATCGAAATCGGCCTCGGTCTTCTCGACGATCGGGGCCAGGGCCTCCTCGACGCCCGCGTTGTTGAACGCGACGTCGATGCGGCCTTTGAGCTTCAAGGCCTCGGCGATGGCGTGCTGCACGTCGGCTTCCTTGGAGACGTCGGCCTTGACGAAGACGCCCTGTACGCCGCTGGCGCGGACCTTGGCGGCGACTTCGTTGCCCTCCTTCTCGCGGCGGCCGGTGAGCACGACGTGGGCGCCGGCCTTGGCGAAGGCGAGCGCGGTGGTCTCGCCGATGCCGGAGGTGCCGCCGGTGATGAAAACAACCTTGTCCTTGAGGCTCATGCTGGCTCCAGGGTTCGCGGGGTGCGTGGGATGGAAGGGAACGGGGCGTGAGATGCGGGATGTGATGCGGGGGTTACAGAAGTTCGCCGGGCGACCGGCCGGAGGCCGGTCCTACTGAGGAGAACAGCGACCGGCCGGAGGCCGGTCCCACTGAGGAGAGCAGCGACCGGCCGGAGGCCGGTCCCACTTGTGTATCTGCGCCGGAGGCCGGGCTCGCTGTTGCGTACTATCCGGCATGGTCGAATCGCAGAGCAGATACCAGCCCGGCACCCGTGTCCGCGTCACCCAGCAGATTCCCCGGCAGGAGTTTGGCGGCGGGCCGCTGACGACCACGATCGAGGGCGAGCTGGTGCGCTACGTGCAGGCCAAGACGGGATCGTGGTTTGCGCACAGCAAGGACCACAAGCTCTGGCTTGAGCGGCTTGAGATCAAGAAGGACAACGGCGAGCTGGTGATGGTCAATCTGGACCAGTACAGCCTGGTCGATGTGATCTGAGCGCAAAGCAAGTCGATTTCAGCGCCCATCCGACCCCACGCTCGCGCGTGGGGTTCTTTTTGCCAGCAGCGCGGTCAGAAGCTCCGCGTGGGCCGCGACATCGTGCACGCGCAGCAGGGTTGCGCCGCAGCGCACGTGCTCGGCGCTGAGTTCGAGCGTGCCCTGCAAACGTTCTGACGGCTGGGAATCGCGGCCGAGCGACCAGCGGCCCACGAAGCTCTTGCGGGACAGGCCGCTGAGTACGGGCAGCCCGATGCGACGGAGCTCATCGGTGCGGCGGATGAGTTCGAGATTCTGCTCGACCGTCTTGCCGAAGCCCAGGCCCGGATCGAGCACGACGCGTTCGCGGGCGACGCCGTGGAGATCCAGACGCTCCAAGCCCGCGACCAGTGCGGCCTTCACTTCGGCGACGACATCGTGGTACCGCGGGGCGTCGGCGTAGCGGTCGGAATACGAATCGGCCTCGGGCGGGCGCAGGCGGTGCATCAGGATGTACCCGCAATCAGACGCGCCGAGCAGATCCAGCATCGCCGGGCCGTCGTCGGCGAGGCCGCTGACGTCGTTGACGGCGTCGGCACCCGCGAGGAGTGCGGCGCGGGCGACGGACGCCATGGTGGTGTCCACACTGATGGGGATGGCATCGAACCGAGGGTCGCGGCGCAGGGCCTCGATGACTGGGACGACGCGTTCCACCTGTTCGACCGGCGCGACGCGTGCGGCACCGGGACGGGTGGACTCACCACCGATGTCGAGCATGTGGGCACCGGCGGCGACGAACGCGGCGCAGGCTGCGACGGCCTCGGCGACGGTCGGATAGCGTCCGCCGTCGGAGAAGCTGTCGGGCGTGACGTTCACGATGGCCATCAGCCGCGGAACGGAGAGGTCGAGGCTGCGGCCGTGGGAAAGGGTCCAGAGTGGCACAGCGGATGGTAGAGGAACGCGCAACAACGGCGGCCGATTGGAGCGCCGGGCATGGGCACGAGGCTGGGCGCTGCCACCGGAGGAGGTGTTCTCGGGCCATGTTTGGTCGTTGCTCGGTCGTTGAACTTCGATTGGTCGCTACAGGCGGACCGCGGCGGGACGCGACGACCAAGAACGGCGGCAGCGGCTTGCGACCCAAGGTACATTTGACTTGGCAGGATGCCGTCCGGCGGGTTCCGATGGAGCCCGTCAGGTTCGCTTTCAGGCTGAGGAGGTTCTGTGGAAACCCCGCACGGTGCGGGGCGTACAGCAGTACCAGAGGCAGCACGAAGAAGGACCGCGGCAGGGACGGGCATCCTGCATGCCGCCGCATGAGCACGCGTCGCGTCAACTCCGCGGTTCGCTCGATCGCCCAGGTCGCTGGTGCGGCGTGCGCGGTTCGCGCGCTCGAGGCGTCCCCGCGCGGGCTGAAGCCCGCGGCTCTGCGGGGGGATCGGCTGGCGTGGGTGTCGACGACGCTGTCGCTGCTCTTGCTGCTCGCGTCGGCGCAGCGTGCGTCGGCGGCCGGGCCTGAGAACCCCAACGTCACCCACGGCTCGGCGTCGTTCCAGAACCAGAACGGCAACTGGGTCATTCGCACGTCGAACAAGGCGATCATCAACTACACCCGCTTCGACGTCGCGAGCGGGCAATGGGTCCGCTTCATCCAGGACGGATCGGGCGCCCGCGTTCTGAATCGCATCAGCGGCTCGGCGCCGACGCGGATCGACGGCAGCATCTTCGCCAACGGCAGCGTCTACTTCGTCAACTCGGCGGGCGTCATCTTCGGGCAGAACTCGGTCATCAACTGCGCGAGTTTCGCCGCCGCGGCGGGACAGCTCTCGGATCAGAATTTCCTCGCGGGCATCAACCACTTCACGAATCTCTCGGGCGCGGTGATCAACCACGGCCGCATCGAGACCGCCGACGGCGGCATGGCGGCCCTGGTGGGTCGTCACGTGGCGAACTACGGCACGATCGTCGCGCCGCAGGGCACGGTGGTGATGGCCGCGGGCAGCGATGTGTACGTCGGCGAGGCCGGCGGTCACGTCTTCGCACGGATTCAGGGTGATGGCACCAACGCCGCGGAGGGCGTGCGCAACGACGGCGTGATCGAGGCCCGGCGCGGCACGGCGATGCTGGCCGCGGGCGATGCGTACGGCATGGCGGTGATCAACACCGGCCGCCTGATGGCCCGTAACGTCAAGATAGACGGCGGCGAGCGCGGCGAGGTCCGCGTTGCCGGAACCGTTGACGCCAGCGGCAAGGACCTCGGCGAGACCGGTGGGCGCGTGGAGATCACCGGCGAGAACATCGCCCTCACCAGCGCGACCATCGACGTTTCCGGCGACAGCGGCGGCGGCACCGCTCTCATCGGCGGCGGACGCGAGGGCCAGGGCCTCGACCATGTCGCCAAGGGCTTGTACGTCGATCAGAACTCCATAGTCAACGCCGATGCGATCCGCAGCGGCGACGGCGGCGAGATCGTGCTCTTCTCGCGGAACGCGACGCGTTCGTTCGGCCGCCTGCAGGCCCGCGGCGGCGTCGAGTCCGGCAACGGCGGCTTTGTCGAAACTTCCGGAGGATGGCTGTCGCTGAAGGGCACGCCCGACACCGCGGCTCGCGCCCTGCTGGGTATCGACGGCACGTGGCTGATCGACCCCCTCGACATCGAGATCGTCGCCAGCGCCCCCACTGTTGATGTCGGCGGCGGCCCGATTTTCACGCCCACCGGCGGCGCCTCGAAGCTGTGGGTGGAGGATCTCAAGAACGCCTTCACCACCAGCAGCACGGTCACGATCAAGACCGTCGGCACGGTCGGCGCGGGCAGCGGCAACATCACCTTCAACGCGATCTTCGATCTCCCGCCGCCGGCGAGCCCGGTGCTGATCCGCACGCTCAACGTGCTGGCCGCGGGCAACATCGTGATCAACCAGCGCATTGTCGACCAGAACGCGGCGGCGGGCGCGGGGCTGAACCTGAATCTGGCGGCGGCGGGGAACGTGAACGTCAACGCCCAGCTCCTGCTGCGTCAGGGCGTGCTGACCAGCAGCGGCGCGAACTTCTCGAGCAACAACCAGATCCGTGCCGCGGGCGTGAACCTCAATCACACCGGCGCGGTGAGCGTGCAGTCGATCGCGTCGCAGTTCGTCGGCGGCACGAGCTCGATCTTCGTGCGGGGCTCGTCGTTCGACGCGACGCAGTCGCTCGCGACGGGCGGCGGCAACATCGACATCCAGACCACCACCGGGAGCGTGCGCTTCCTGGGTGCTGGATCAAGCGTCGATGCGGGCACGGGCAGCATCGTCGTGAAGGCAGGCGACCGCATCGAGAGCAACGCCTCGTTCAACGGCGCCAATGTGCGCATGGACGCGGCCACGCAAGCCACGTACAGCCGCGACATCGTGGCGACGAACAACCTTGAGCTCCGGGCCAACGTGCTTGAGTTCAGCGGCCCGGGCACGATCAATCTGACCGCGCCGACGATGACGCTCCGCGTGAACGACTTCGCCGACGCGGGCAGCCGGATCCGCTTCCTGTCGTCGATCAACCTCAACGGCAACGCGAACGTGCTCGCGGGGCGTGGCGAGTTCAACGTCGGCGCCGGGCGGATCATCCATCTCACGCCCGCGAACAGGTCGCTGCTCGTCCGGGCCGACACGGTCACGATCGACCCCACGGCGTCGCTGATCTCGGGCGCGAACGGGCGGCTGCGGTTCCAGACCCAGACCGGCGGCCGCGCGATTGCCCTTGGCAGCAATGACGCGGGGGCGCTGGCCCTCAGCAGCGCTGAACTCGCCACCATCGGGGCCGGCTGGACGAACATCGACTTCCTGAAGGGCGGCCAGTCGGGCGACATCCGCGTTGACAGCGCTACCACGCTGAATCCTTCGGTCACGTTCCAGCTCGGCTCGGGCTCGCTGCGGCTGAACGACAACCTGACGCTCGCGGGCGCCTTCACGACCAACGGGCGTGTCCGCGTCGGGGCCGGCAACATCCAGCTCTCGGCGGCCAGCGCGATCTTCGGCAATCTCGTGGACGCGGCGGCGGCGGGCGCGAACTTCACGGTCAACTCGCCCGGCCTGATCGACTTCCGCAACTCGATCGGCTCGGCCCTCGCCCTGAACAGCCTCACGACCACCGGCGGCGGTGCGGCCCGCGTGCGCAACCTGGTCCGCTCCGGCAACACGACGTTCAACGGCGCGGTGCAGCTCGCGGGCGACACGACGTTCAGCGGCGGCAGCGTCGCGTTCAACAACGCGCTCAACTCGCACACCACCGGGTTCTACAACGCCACGATCCTCGGTCCCTCGGTCGTGTTCGGCGGCGGGGTGGGCCAGGGCCGCGCGCTCCAGTCGCTTCTCACCACCGGCAACGCGATCGCGAACGGGCGGATCACCACGCTCGGCAATCAGACCTTCGGCGGGACGCTGACGATTCAGGGCGGCGCCGACGCGATCAACGCTGGCGGCGCCTTTGCGGTGCTGGGCGATACGACCCTGGCGACCGACACGCAGATTAATGCCGCCAGCGCTTTCTTCGGCGGCACCGTCGATTCCTCGGCCGCCGGCATCGACCTGGCGATCACCAGCCCGGGCGACATCAACTTCACCCGCGCGATCGGCGGCGTCGGGGCCTTGGCGAGTCTCGACATCGGCGGCGGCGGCCTGATTCATCTGAACGATCTTGTTCGACTTTCCAACGGCACTGCTCTGTTCCGCAACCAGACCGTGCTGGACAGCGACGTGACGCTGGCGGACGGCGCCTTTACGTTCCAGAGCACGCTCGACTCGGGTCTGGGTGGCACGTTCGATCTCATCGGTGCCGGGGCTGGCTCCACGCTGGTGTTCGAGCAGAACGTCGGGCTGAGCCGCTCGCTGGGCGCGATCGATGCCGCGGGCATCCAGCGCACGACGGCCCGGGGCAACATCGCGACGCTGGGGAACCAGAGCTACAGCGAGTTCCTGGCGGCGGGCGGCGCCGGCAATCGCTCCCTGTCATCGCTCGCGGGCGACATCACGTTCAACGGCGCGGTCGGCGCCGCCAACAACAGCATCGGGCTGGAGATCGACGCCGCGGGCCTGACGACGTTCGGCAGCACGGTCGGCTCGGGCATCCTGGGCGGTGGCCCGCTCGCTGAACTGCTCCGCAGCGGCGGCGGCGCGACCATTCTCCGCGGCGACACCACCACCGTCGGTCAGCAGTCCTTCGACGGCGATGTCCGCTTCGCCAAGGTCGGGCTTCAGACCATCAACGCGGGCGGGCCGCTGACGATCACCGGCCGGTCGGAGCTTCAGACCAACGTTGACATGATCGTCGGCGCCGCGGATCTGCGCGGCGCGGTGGATTCCATCGGCGGCCCGCGAGCGCTGCACGTCACCAGCGCCGGGCTCATCGACTTTGGATCCACGATCGGCGCCACCGGCCCGCTCGCGTCGCTGCTTGTCGACGGCGGCGGGGAGACCCGCGTTACCACGCTCGTGGACGCCGCCACCGCGACGTTCAACAACGCGGTGAACCTGAGCGGCGACACCGTCTTCCGGGGCGGCCCGGTTACGTTCAACAGCACGCTGGACTCGCTCGTCGCCAACAGCTTCGGGGCCGAGTTCCGGGGCAACGCTGGGCTTGGCACGCTCGACTTCACGCAGAACGTCGGGCAGTTGCGGGCGCTGGCGTTCCTGATCAGCCGCATCGATACGACGGTGCGGGCGAATGTCTCGACCGCCAACCAGCAGCAGTACGACCGGAACCTGGCGATCCTGGGGCCGTCGATCTTCAACGCGGGCGGCTTGTTCAGCGTTGGCGGCGACACCCGCATCGCACGCCGTGCCGATATCAATGCCAACGGGGTGATGTTCACCGGCCTCGTCGACTCCGGCGCGGCTCTGCCGCCCGCCGACCGCGGCGAGCTGTTCATCGTCAGCCCCGGCGCGGTGACGTTCGCGCAGGCCATCGGCTCGGCCGATGCTCTCCGCACCCTCGACCTCTCCGGCGGCGGGCTGACCACGATCAACGCGACGATCGACGCCGACACCGCCGACTTCCGCAACGCCACGGAGCTGGGCAGCGATGTCACGCTCCGCAACGGCACCTACACGTTCCATCAGACGCTCGATTCGGCGCTCGCGGGGCCGTTTGCGCTGAACACCCTCGGCGTCGGCACGCTCTCGCTGCTCGACACCGTCGGCGGCACGCGTGAATTGCTGAGCATTGACGCGCTGAACGCGGCCCAGACTGTGCTGGGCGCGAACGTCACCACCCGCGACTTCGCCCGCTTCGGCGCCACCCGCGTCGATGCCGACAGCCTCGTCACCAGCACCAACGCCGGGGCGATCGATTTCGGCGTCGTCACCTCGGGCGGCGTGCCCCGCGATCTGGCCACCAATACCAGCGGCATCACCACCTTCAACGCCGACGTGGGAACCGCCGGCGCTCGCCTCGCCTCGCTCCGCACGGTGGGCAGCGGCGATGCGGTGATCCGCGGCAACACGTTCACCACAGGCGTGCAGTCCTTCGCGGCGAACGCGATCTTCGACGCGGGTGCGGCCCAGACCATCGACGCCGGCGGATCGCTCTTCGTGGGTGGTGCGAGCACGCTCCGCAATGATCTCACGGTGCTCAGCGATGGCGCGACGTTTACCGGTGCCGTCGATGGCGACGCCGGACCGGCCCGTTCGCTCACCGTGACCAGCGCTTCTGCGATCCTCTTCGGCGCCGCGATCGGCCAGACCAACGCCCTGCAGTCGATCCTCGTCAACGGCGGCGGCACGACGACGCTCAACACGCTGGTCCGCACCACGGCCGGCGGCAACGCCGATTTCCAGAACGCCGTGCTGCTTGGGAGCGATCTGGACCTCAGCGGCGGCACGTTCCGCTTCGGGCAGACGCTCGACAGCGGCGTCGGCGGGCCGTTCGCGCTTGCATCGATCGGCAGCAACTCGATCGAGTTCGTCGGCAACGTCGGCATCGGCTCGGTGCTCCGCTCGATCGACACGGCGCTTGCCGCGGACACCCGGCTGCATGCGGATCTCGCCGCTCGCGACGCGATCCGCCTGAGCACGCTCCGCCTGCTTGGCGCGGCGAACAAGAACATCGCCAGCGGCACCAGCACCATCGACTTCCTTGGCGCGGTCGCGGCCGACGCGGGCGCGGGGCTCAACGTCGCCGCCCCGGGCGTCGTGACGTTCGCGAGCACCGTGGGGTCGGGCATCCCCGCGCTGGGCTCGCTCGGATTCCTCAACCGCACCGGCGGCGGCCTCACCGTTCTTAACGGCAACACCGACACGGTCGGGCTGCAGAGCTTCGATGGCAATCTGGACATCAACGGACCGCTCACGCTCAACGCCGGTGGCGCCTTCGACGTGCTCGGGGCGACGCGGCTCTTCGGCAACACCATCATCAACAGCAACGGCTATCTGTTCAACGGCTCGGTTGATTCCGTCGGGGGCGGCCGCAGCCTGACGCTCAACAACAGTGGCGACGGCGAGTTCCGGAGCGGTGCGGGCTTCGGCAGTGCGCTGAGCGCCCTGACGATCAACGGCGGCGGCCGCTCGACGTTTGCCGGGAACTTCCGCATCGTCCCTGGCGGCGCGATGACGGTGAATCAGAGCTCGTTCGTCGGCGGCCCGTCGGATTTCCGGGCCGGCACGATCACGTTCAACGGCACGCTCGACGCGGCGCCCGCCGCCGCGAACTCGGCGCTGGTGCTGGTGGCCGATGCCGCGAACTTCAACTTCAGCACCGGCGCCACGCGGGCTCTCACGTCGATCGACGCCTCGGGCGTGACGCTCAGCCGCGTCGCCGGGAACATGACGACGACCGGGACGCAGCGCTACGCGGGGCTGCTGCTCACGGGTGCCGCGGGCAATCGCGGCTTCTCGGGTTCGTCGCTGGCGTACCTGGGCGCGGTCGACGCGGCCAACAACACCATTGGCATGATCGCCAACGGTCCGGCGGGTGTCGGCTTTGCGGGCAACGTCGGTCTTGGCGGCGTGGGCGGCACGAACCTCGCGCAGCTTCTGGTTTCAGGGCCGGCCACGCTGGCGGGCAACGTGCGCACGGTCGGCGGCACGTCGTTCGGCAATGCGCTCACCACCGTCGGCGTCCGCACCGTCGATGCGGCGGGCCTTTTCGTCGGCGGCGCGACGACACTCGGCGGCAACTTCACTGTCAACGCCGCCAACGCCCAGTTCGATGGGAGCGTGGACTCGATCGCTCCCGGTGTCGCCTCGATGCTGGTGAACGCGACGAACACGGCGGTCTTCGGCAACGGCATCGGGCAGAATGCGGCTCTGGCATCGTTCCGCAGCAATGCCGCGGCGACGGTCCTCCGCGGGGCCGGGCTCCGCACGCTCGCGAGCGGTCAGTCGTGGTTCGCGGGCGAGCTGCGGATCGACTCGCTGGGCGGCACGTCGACGATCAACACCGGCACGATCTTCGTCGGGCGGGACGTCTTCACGGATGGTGCCGCGGCGGGCGCGGCGAATCTCACGCTGCTCGCCAATGCGCCTTCCACCATCGAAGGTTCGGCGATCCGGATCGGCGGGAGCATCGGCCAGTCTTCGGCGGCGCCGGCCGGCAATCAGCGGTTCAACAACCTGACGCTGGGCGGGGCGATCGGCACGCCCACCACGGCGACGATCCTGCTGAGCCGCGGCTTTGACGCGCAGGGCCGCCTGGTCGCCGCGGGCGTGAACGCGAGCGACCAGTTCTCGATCGTCGCGAACAACATCGTCATGGCGCCGGGTCAGAAGCTGACGGCGCTTGGCTCGCTGGGTCTGTTCGGTGCATCGTCGATCGTGCTCGGCGACGTCGCGACGCTGGGCAACCTGTCGGTGAACGCGCCGGTCATTCAGATCACCAGCCGCGGCGCGGGCAGCCTGCTCAACAACACCGGCGCCGCCGAGGGCGACATCGGCACCGACATCGTTGCCGGCGGCACGATCTCGTTCAGCTCCAAGCCGGTCCTGCTCCCGGGCGCCGGGTCGTTCAGCTACTCCGCCGGAAGCGGGCCCGATCCGCTGCTTTCCTCGTTCTCGTACCGGCAGATGCCCAGCGCCGTCACGCTCGCCAACTTCCGCGATCAGCGCCTCGGCAGCCCGCTGGGGCCGAGCTTCCTGCTCTTCCTCGATCTGGCTTCCCGCGGCCCGACCTCGACGAGCGTCGCCGAGACCAAGACGGTCCAGCCGCCGCGGCTGGGCGAGGTCGCCCGCGTGCGCCAGTCGGTGGTGGTCGATCCGGCCGATCAGGAGCTGCTGCGTCAGCTCGGCCTGACGGTCCGCGGGGCGACCAACGAGGAGATCGTGGCGTCGTTCGCCGGGTACAGCTACTACGTGAACGTGCCGCAGAAGCTCCGCCCGAGCGTGGAGAACCGCGAGTACGTCGTGACCGCCGACCGGCTGTGGATGCAGGCCGTGGTGGAGCTGTCCAAGGCGTACAACGCGACGATGAAGCGCACGGTGGTCGAGAGCGATGGCCGCACGATCGAGCAGCTCCGCGACACCGAGCTGCGGCAGACCTTCGAAGAGTCGTGGGATCGCTACATCGCGTCCTCGACCGCGAAGTCGGCGGATGAGGAGCTGCAGGGCTTCATGCAGCACCTGCTGAGCGATCCGGGCGAAGAGGCGACGCGTCAGGAACTGGCCAACATCGGCGGCCTGCTCGCCAAGCTCGACGACCTAGGCCTGACGAAGCTGGAGGCGGGCATTCCCCGTGACCGGCTGCTGCAACGCGTGCGGCCCGCCGCCCTTACGCCCGGCGACATGACCGCGATCATCCATGCTGTGACGGCGTCGGGCGTGAAGCCCGTGCTGACGCCCGACGAGCCTGCCGCACCCACGCCTACGACGCCGGCCGTCGCGGAGAAGGCCGTGAAGGTGCTTGAGGTGTCGAAACGGTGACGAAGCACCAGTAGGACCGGCCTCCGGCCGGTCGACCCGTCGCTCGAAGTTCAAGGCAGACCGGCCGGAGGCCGGTCCCACTGATCATTAACGCCCGCCGGTCACGCCGGGAACGGCCTGCAGCGCGTCCATCAGGCTGGGCTGGGATTGCTCGGCCGCGGCCGCGGGCTTGTACTGGGGCATGTAGCGGCCGGCGATTTCCGACTGGGTCATGAGCTGACCGGCGAGGACCGCCAGCAGCACGACGCCGCCGGCGGAGACCACGCCCGCGATGCGGCGAGCGGCGAAGGGTGCATCCTCGGTCGCCTCGGCCCGCGGGTGCGCCTCTTCGAGCAGGGGCAGGGCCATCAGCCGCAGGTAGTAGAACGCGGCGATCGCGCTGTTGAGGCCGAGCACGATCACCAGCGGGATCTCGCCCGCGCTGACCGCGCTCGTGAACAGCGGCAGCTTGCCGAAGAAGCCCAAGAGGGGCGGCAGGCCCAGGAGGCTGAGGGCGCAGAGCACCATCGTCCAGCCGGCCACCGGGTGGGAGCGGCAGATGCCGCGGAGGTCGTCCACGTGATCGATCTCGCGGGCCTCGTCCTCGCCGGCCTTGGGCTTGCGTTCGATGGCGGCGAGGGCGGCGAAGCAGCCGACGTTCATCACGCCGTAGGCGAGCAGGTAGAAGAGGACGGCGGCGATGCCGCTCTTGGAGAACGAAGCATCGCCGGGTCCGACGATGACGCCGACGAGCATGTAGCCCGAGTGCGCGATCGAGGAGTAGGCGAGCATGCGCTTGGCGCTCGACTGCATGACCGCGAGCGTGTTGCCGATGGTCATGGTGAGTGCCGCGGCCACCCAAAGGGTGATGCGGATGGGCTCGGGCAGCGAGGCGCCGGCGCCCTCGGGGCCGAAGCGCCAGCCGACGGTGCCGACGATGAGCAGGATGGCGAGGAAGCCGGCCGTCTTGGGGACGAACGCCAGCATCGCCGAGACGCCGGGGGCCGCGCCCTGGTAGACGTCGGCGGTGTAGAAGTGCATCGGGACGGCGGCGATCTTGAAGAACAGGCCGAAGAGCGTGATCAGGAGGCCCAGCATGCCCAGGGTCGAGATGCCCGAGGCGGTGAAGATGTCGTAGATCTTGTTGAGGTTCGTGGTGCCGGTCGCGCCGTAGAGCAGGGCGAAGCCGTAGAGGAACATGGCCGCACCCAGTGCGCCGAGGAAGAAGTACTTGACGCCGGCCTCCTGGGCCCGGTGGCGCGATGCGGAGATCGCGACCATCACGTACGTCGGCAGGCTGGTGAGCTCGAGGGCGAGGAAGAGCCAGATCAGGTCATCGGCGGAGGCGACGAGCAGCAAGCCGGTGATGGAGAACAGGAAGAAGGAGTAGAACTCGGCGCGGTTGGAGCGCAGCGGGTTGAAGACGCCGCGGCCGGAGGCGATGCGGGCTTCTTCGGCCCGATCGACGGTCCCCGCGAGCAAGGGGAGAAGGATCAGGGCCACGATGCAGATCAGGCACTTGGCGAAGGGCACCATGGTGGGCAGGAACGACTGGCCGTGGGCGGGGTCCACGAGCGTTCCGCCGATGCGTCCGGGGGTGGTGGTGATGGCGAGGTAGAGCGCCACCAGCAGGCCGAGGCCCGAGACGAGGGCCGACGCCTTGCGCACCGCCAGCGAGCGGCTCAGGCCCAGCACCATGACGATGCAGGTGGTCGCGAAGACCGCGATCTCGGGCCAGAGATAGGCCAGACGTTCCATCATCGCGCGATCTCCTGCACGTTGCTCGCCGCGTTCGCGGCCGGGCTGCCGATCTCCACCGAGCCGATCATGCTCGGATTCACATTGCCCTCGGGCATCGGCGGCGGGGCGATCTTGTGCACCCACGCCACGGTGTCGTTCACGGGGTCCTTGAGGGCCTCAAAGAGCGGCTTGGGGTAGATGCCGAAGATCAGGCAGGCCAGCGCCAGGGGCACGAGCGCCGTGATCTCGCGGGCGGTGAGGTCGGGCGGAAGGTGCGTGTGCGAATCGGCGCCGTGACCGCCACTATGTCCGCCGCCGTGCGAGTCGTGCCCGCCCGGCTCCTTGAGCGGTCCGAAGACCACCTTGCCGACCATGATGAGGAGGTACATCGCCGCGATGATGACGCCGAGTGCGGCGATGGCGGCGTACCACGGCCCGAGCTTGCCGCCGGTGGCGCCGATGGTGGCGGCGTTCTCGCTGCCCCAGATGCCGGTGCTCCAATGGTCGCTGGCCTGGAAGGTGCCGAACATGCACAGGAACTCGCTGACGAAGCCGTTGAGCCCCGGGAGCCCGACCGACGCCATCACAAAGAAGACCATGAACGTGGCCCAGATCGGCATCTTCGCCGCGAGGCCGCCGATCTCCTTCATGTTGCGGGTGTGGTAGCGCTCGTACATGAAGCCGATGAGCAGGAACAGCGCGCCGGTCGAGAGGCCGTGGTTGATCATGTAGAGGATCGAACCCTGGATGCCCGTGTGGTTGAGTGCGGCGAGGCCGAGGACGCAGAAGCCCAGGTGGGCGACCGAGGAGTAGGCGACGAGCTTCTTGACATCGGTCTGCACCCAGCAGATGAGCCCGCCGTAGAGGATGCCGATGATGCAGAGCGTCGCGATGACGGGGGCGTAGTAGACGAAGGCGTCGGGGGTGTAGCCGAGAGCGAAGCGGTAGATGCCGTAGGTGCCGAGCTTGAGCAGGACGCCCGCGAGGATGACCGAGCCCGCGGTCGGGGCCTCGGTGTGGGCCAGGGGCAGCCACGTGTGCACTGGGAAGAGCGGCACCTTCACGGCGAAGCCGCAGAGCAGGGCGAGCAGAACGAGCGACTGCTGCGAGAGGCTCATCTGCCCGGCCGCGGCTTTCTCGAGTGTGTCGATGTCGAAGGTCCACGTCCCGGCGCCGGCAAAGGCATCGACCGGCAGCGTTGAGTTGAAGTACGCGACGTAGGCCAGACCGGCGAGGGTGATCACCGAGCCGGTGAAGGTGTACAGGAAGAAGGTTGTGGCGGCGCGCTTGCGGTTGGTGCTGCCGTAGAGGCTGATCAGCACGTACATCGGGATCAGCGTGAACTCGAAGCAGATATAGAAGAAGATCAGGTCGCGGGCGACGAACACCCCCACCATCGCGGCCTGGAGGATGAGCAGCCAGGCGTAGTACGTCTTCACCCGCTCGGTGATCGCGGTCCACGACGCCAGCACGCAGATGGGCCCGAGCAACGCGGTGAGCGCGATCATCAGCATCGAGATCGAGTCGGCACCGAACGAGAGATTGATGCCCAGCGCCGGCAGCCACTCCGTGGTGGTCAGGAACTGCATGAGCCCGCCCTCGGTCCAGTCGAACTGCACCAGAGCGACAACCGTCATCGCCGCCGCGGCGAGCGTGCCGAGCAACGCCGCGGCCCGGGCCGACGCCGCGGGCAGCACGACGATGGCCAGCGCCACCGCGAGCGGGATCAAGATGAGAGACGCGAGCATCACGCGGGGAACTCCGGGGGAAGGCACTAGGCACTGGGCACTAGGCGCTAGGAAATCCAGCCTGAACCTCAACCGAATCACTGATCGACGAACGATCCCGAGATGCCTTGCACTAGTGCCGAGTGCCTAGTGCCAAGTGCCTCCTCCTCACCTCATCGTCAGCATGAACACCAGGAACAGCAGCACCGCGACGCCGGCGGCCATGCCGGCGGCGTAGCCGTGCAGCTCGCCCGACTGGGTCGGCCGCACCATCCCGCCGATGAAGCGGGGGATGCCGCCGAAGAGCCGGACCAGACCGTCGATCGCGAGCTTGTCGAACAGATGGAACCCGTGGGAGAGGAACCAGAGCGGGTAGCGGAAAAGGAAGTCGTAGAGCTCGTCGACGTACCACTTGTTCTGCGCCCACTTGGCCACCGGGCCGACCGCGGGCAGCAGGGCGTCCGCCCGCGCGGTCGCGGCCTGGCGGCGACCGGCGTAGTGGAGGATGAAGGCGATGAAGATGCCGACGAAGCCGACGACACCGGAGACGTAGTACATGGCCTTGTGCGGGTCGTAGCCAAAGAACGAACCCGCGTGAGCCGCGGCACCGTGCGACTTGGCGATCGCGGTGGGGACGAACGAGGGGGCGGCGAGGGAACCGTGTGCGGGCGTCGTGCCGTCGGCGCCCTCGTGGCCGCCTTCCTTGATGCTGGCGGTCGGCTCGCCGGCGGCGTGATGCGAGAAGGGCGTCTCGAACGCGGCCGAGGAACGCTCGACCATGCCCGGAACAGCGCCGCCCTTGGCCAGACCGCCCTCGTAGGGCGACTTCGCGAAGTAGAGACCCGCGGCGACAATGGAGAGGACCGACAGCGTGGCCAGCACGGTGTTGATCGCCCAGCCGGGAGCGTGGGGATGGAAGTCGCCGTGGCCGTGCGCGTCGGCCCTGGCGTGCGTGTCGTGACCGTGGTCATGGGCGTGATCGTGCCGGTGGTCGGCGTGTGCGTGATCCCCGTGTGCGTGATCCCCGTGAGCGTGATCATCGTGAGCGTGCAGTTCATCGCCCGGTTCGTAGTGCATCGGGCCAACGACGACGCGGAAGAAGACGCGGAAGGTGTAGTACGCGGTCATGCCCGCGGTGAGGAGCAGGATCCAGCCGATCGGGGCCATGCCCGGGGTCACGAACGCCTCGGCGAGGATCATGTCCTTGCTGAAGTAGCCGGCGGTGAACGGGATGCCTGCGAGGTTCGCGCAACCGACGGCCATGCCCAGCCCGACGATGCCCCAACCCTTCATGAAGCCGACGCCGCTGAGCTTGCGGAGATCGAGCTGACCGGCGAAGCCGTGCATGATGGCGCCGCAGGACAAGAACAGCAGGGCCTTGAAGAAGGCGTGGGTCACGACGTGGAACGCGGCTCCGGTGCTGGTCAGGACGCCCAGGCCCGCGAACATGTAGCCGAGCTGCGAGACCGTGGAGTACGCCATGATCCGCTTGATGTCGAACTGGGCCATGCCGATGGTCGCGGCGAGCAGGGCCGTGAGCGCACCGGTCCAGGCCACGATCGGCAGGGCGTACTCGCTGAGCAGGAACAGCGGATAGGTGCGGGCGACGAGGTAGACGCCGGCGGTCACCATCGTCGCGGCGTGGATCAGGGCCGACACGGGCGTCGGGCCTTCCATGGCGTCGGGGAGCCAGACGTAGAGCGGGAGCTGGGCGCTCTTGCCGAACGCGCCGACGGCGAGGAGGATCGGGATGAGCTGGACGATCGCGGGGATCTCGCTGAACTTCCCGGCCTTGGCCATCTCGATGTAGGGCTGGCAGGCGGCGAAGATCTCGCGGTACTCGATGCTGCCGAAGTGGATGAACGTCAGCATCACGCCGAGGATGAGCCCGACGTCGCCGATGCGGTTCATGATGAAGGCCTTCTTGGCCGCCGCTACGGCCGAGGGCTTCTTATAGAAGTAGCCGATCAGCAGATACGAACACAAACCCACGCCTTCCCAACCCAGGAACAAGAGCAGCATGTTGTCGCCCATGACCAGGCAGGCCATGCTGAAGACGAAGAGGTTGAAGGCGGCAAAGAAGCGGCAGTAGCCCAGCCCCACATCGTGGCTCATGTACTCGCTGGCGTAGAGCGCGATCAGCGTCGCCAGGCCGGTGACAAAGAGCATCCAGAGGATGGTGAGACTGTCGAGATAGAGCGAGAAATCGGCGATAAGCCGCTGACCGGGCTCCTCGCCCCAGGCGAGCGACATCCACTCGAACCCGGTGGTGATACGGACGTCGCCGGTGTGACCGAGGAAGACCTTGGCTGCGACGCCGAAGGCGACGGCGAGGCAGAGAACGGTGGCGAACGCGGGGAACTTGTTGCGCACGCCGAAGATGGCGCAGAGCGTGCAGATGATGACGCCGAGGATCGGCATCGCGGGAATGAGCAGCGCGAGCGGATCGCCAGCGATGATCGGCGCCTTTGCGGCCGTGGCGGCACCGAGCGTCAGCAATGAGTCCGATGTCAGCATAGAAAGAGTCGTCAAGGTTGCTCGCGCCGGGCGCGCTCCTCACTGTGTCACTGTGCCACTGCGTCGCTCTGCCACTTCAACCCTTCATCTCCTGCCATTCCGCGGCGTCGAGGCTCTCGCGCTTGCGGAACAGCAGCACCACCAGCGCCAACGCCATGGCGGCCTCGGCCGCCGCGACGGTGACGATGAAGATCACAAAGCTCTGGCCGGTCATGTTCATGTGGAAACGGCTGAAGGCCACGAGGGCCAGCCCGGCCGCCTGGAACATGAGTTCCGTGCAAAGGAACATGATGATGAGGTTGCGCCGGGTCAGGAAGCCGATCAGCCCCAGCATGAACATGGCGCCGGAGATGAAGAGGTAGTGCGCCAGCGTGAGCTGGTGCATGGCCGCGGGAAAGCCCGCCTGCGCGAGGGTCGTCATCATGGATTTGTCTCCACGCCCTGGGCCATTTCAGCCGCCAGCAGCTTGGCGTGCCGCTCCTTGGCATCCTCGTCGAGCTGGACCTGCTTGCGGCTGAGCACCACCGCCCCCAGCATCGCCATCAGCAGGATGACGCCCGCGATCTCGATCGAGCCGGGGTGATCCCGCAGCAGGTTGAAGCCGACCATCTCGGTGTTGGTGACGGCTAGGTCGCCGGGAAGGGAGACCATCCTGGTCCCGCCGTCGGCGAGCTTGATCTCGACGGTGCGGGCCGCGAAATCGACCTTGGCGTCGCCGCTGGAGTCGAAGGTGACCTTGGCTCCGCTGGGGAGCGAGCCGGCGGCGAGCAGGGCGGACTCGATCTTGCGGGGCATCTCGGCCAGGAGCGACTGGCCGTTGATGGCGGGAGCCTTGGGCAATTCGCCCACGCCGCGGAACATGAGCGTCGTCAGCACCGCGAGCAGGACGAAGCCGGCGGCGGTGGCGATCACCGGCTCACGTGCGGCGGTGTCGTATTCGGTCAGGGCGTTCTCCAGGTCCTCGGTGGGGGCCTGGGTGGCGAGCATGATCACGAAGAGATACGTAATAAGGATGGCGCCCGCGTACACGATCACGAGCGCGAAGGCCATGAACTCGGCGGAGAGGATGAGGAACAAGCCCGCGGTGGCGAGGATCGAGAGCACGAAGTAGAGGGCGGCGTACACCGGGCGGGGATGCGTGATGACCCGGAGCGAGGCGCCAAGCGCTACAAGGGCAAAGACATAGAAGTAGACGGAGGGCGAGAGCCCGATGCCGAACAGGCCGCCGGCCTTCAGGCCCATGGCCAGGAGCACGATGCCGCCGGCGAGGGACGCGATGACGGCGCCGAGGATCTGAGGGGTTTTGCTGTCACGCCGCGGCAGAGCGAGCAGCACGCCGATCGCGCCCAGCGCACACGCTCCGTACAAGGCCAGTGGGTTGATCACCTGATCCAACGCCGACCCCTCGGGCCGAGCCCGGGATTGGCCGCAGCGTCCGATGACGCCGCGGCCGGAGGAAGGTCCGACCTCTCACCAAACATCCAATCGCACACACCCGCGATCGCCGCCCCCCCAAACACCTCCACCCCTGCCAAACGTCCCCACGGCCCCCCGCCAAAGAAGAGTGGAGGATAGTGATGCGGCGGGGATGCTTCAACCAACGGAGGTCGCCGAACCCGGTTCCCGCACGCGTTCGTCCGGGTTGTCCACCGCGACAATCGCCGGCTCGGACCTCGCCCGAGCCAAGACTGCGCGGTACGCTTGGCTTGCGTGGAGCAAACGCCCGCCATCGCGAGCCATCCCCCCGAGCCGCCCGCCGCGTTGCCGCGGCCGGTCGGCTGGCACGTGTCGATTCCCAACGCGCTGACGACGGCACGCCTTTTCCTGGCGGTCGGGCTGATCATCCAGCTCTCGCTTTGGCGTTATCCCAAGCTGGGACAGGATGTTGCGCCTCCGACCGCGGCCATGGTGCTGGCCTGCCTGCTCTTTGCGCTCGGGGCGCTGACGGACCTGCTCGACGGCATGCTTGCCCGGCGCTGGGGCATCGTCAGCAAGTACGGCCGGATCATGGACCCCTTCGCCGACAAGATCCTCGTTGTCGGGGCGTTCGCCATGCTCGCCGGTCCGGCGTTTGACGTCACCCTGCCGAACGGCAAGCCCTTCCAGGTCAGCGGCGTGCTGCCCTGGATGGCGGTTGTCGTCCTCTCCCGGGAGCTGCTTGTCACCCTGATCCGGGCCGTTCTCGAGAGCCGGGGCATCGACTTCTCCGCCTCGCTCAGCGGCAAGGCCAAGATGGCCGCCCAGTGCGCCTGCATCATCACGATCTTCCTCGTGCTGGCCTTTTTCCCCGCCACGCCGGGCACGCTGTGGCGCACCGTGATCGATGTCATGGTGTGGACCGCGGTGATCGTGACGGCGGTGTCGATCGTGCCGTACGCCCTCCGCGCGATGCAGGCGACCGCGTCGGGCCGATAGCTCATCATGCCCTCGCTCCGACTGCTCTTCATCACCACCTTCGGACTCGGGCACATGCGTCCGGCCAGCGGCACGTGGGGCTCGATGCCCACTGTGGCTCTCGCCGCGGCACTGATGTTCGCGGGCATGGGACCGGAAGTGTCGCCCGTCCTCTATCACGCGGTGCTCATCGCGTGGATGCTCGTCTTCTGTATCGCCTGCGTTGTGGGCGGCCGCGATGCGGAAGCCGCGTTCGGCAAGAAGGACCCGGGCCAAGCCGTCGCCGACGAAACCGCGGGACAGGCCATCCCGCTGCTGCTGCTTCCCGGCGTCGCGACCTCTTCCATCAATCACACGCTGCTCACACTGTCGCTCGCGTTCGTGGCGTTCCGGGTCTTTGACATCATCAAGCTGCCGCCCGCCCGCCAGCTCCAGCGCCTGAAAGGGGGCATCGGCATCCTCATTGACGATCTGATCGCCGGCGTGCACGCGTTGATCGTGGTGCAGATCGTGACGCGGTTCGTGCTCTAAGTGGCCCCCCGCGGCGGCGTGATCCCGGTGCGAAACGAGCGCAGACGCCTCCGAACACCGAACAAGGGGCGAAGCCGTACGAGCTTTGGCCCGAGATCATCTTCCTCCAACTTGACTTCCGTGGGCCGCGGCGAAAGACTCTTCTCGTGACCTTTGCCCACGCCCATCATCACCACGCTCATCCGCCCCGCGGACGCCGGTGATGTTCTGGTCGCACCTGACCACGACCTCGCACAACGCCGGCTCCGCCCGGCGTTTTTTCTTTTCCGGTTGGATTTGTTCGTCGTCCTCTGCCTTTCCTCAAACCTCATCCCTCACCCCTTCCCACTTTTCCCCATGACCACCATTCAACTCGCACTTCCCAAGGGCCGCATGGAGCAGGGCGTTCTGCAGCTCCTCAACGACGCCGGCATCAAGGTCAAGGCCTCGTCCCGCGGCTACCGCCCGACGATCTCGCTGCCGGACTTTGACACCAAGGTGCTCAAGCCCCAGAACATCGTCGAGATGCTCGACGTCGGCTCGCGCGACATCGGGTTCGCCGGCGCCGACTGGGTGGACGAGCTGAACGCTGAGGTCGTCGAGCTGCTCGACACGGGCCTCGATCAGGTCCGACTCGTTGTCGCGGCCCCCGGCGAGCTGCTGAAGGATGGCAAGCTGCCGCGCTCGGGCCCCGGGCGGCCCCTGCTCATCGCCAGCGAGTTCGAACAACTAACAACCCGCTGGATCCAGGCTCAGAACCTCGACGCTCGCTTCGTGCGATCCTTCGGTGCGACCGAAGTCTTCCCGCCCGAAGACGCGGACTGCATCGTCGATGTCGCCGCGACGGGCGCCACGCTCGCCGCCAACGGGCTGCACGTGGTCGGCGAGGTGAAGCGGTCCTCGACCCGGCTCTACGCCCACCCGCGTGCGATGCAGGACCCGGCGAAGCGGGCGATGATCGAGCCTCTGGTGCTGATCCTGAAGGCCGTGCTCGAAGCCCGCAAGCGGGTGATGATCGAGGTCAATGTGCCGCGGGATCGTCTTGAGGCGGTCTGCAAGGTGCTGCCGTGCATGCGCGAGCCGACGATCTCGCCGCTTCACGGCGAAGCTGGCTATGCGGTGAAGTCCGCCGTGCCGCGGGACATGCTGCCGACGCTGATCCCTGAACTCAAGAAGCAGGGTGGGTCGGACATCGTGGTCTCGACCCTGTCGCAGATCGTGCCGTGAGTGATCCGAATCTCAGGGCCGTTTCGCGTCCGAACTCTCGCCGCTCATGAGCAACTTCCAGCCCATCTCGGTGACGCCCGCCCCGCTGCTCGCGGGCAAGGCGGCGTACAGCGTGCCGAAAACCGGCCACGTGATCGATCTGCACCTCGATGCCAACGAGGGGCTGGTCCCGCCGCCGGAGCTCGCGGGTTTCCTGCGCGACGCGATGCCCGACGCGGTGCGCCGCTACCCCAACGCGGCGCCGCTGCAGGAGGCGCTCGCGGCTCGCTTCGGCGTCGAGGCGTCACGCGTGCTGGTGACCGCGGGCGCCGACGATGCGATTGACCGTGCCTGCCGCGCGGTGCTGGCGCCGGGGCGTGAACTCGTCCTGCCGCTGCCGACGTTTGAGATGATCCCCAAGTACGCGGCTCTCGTGGGGGCCACCGTCCGCCCGATCGCGTGGATGCGCGGCACGTTCCCCCGCGAAGCCGTGCTCGCGTCCATCACTCCCGCCACCGCGATGGTCGCGATCGTCACGCCCAACAACCCCACCGGCGTGCCCGCGACGCTCGATGAGGTGCTCGGGGTCGCCCGCGCCGCCCGCCACGCGCTCGTGCTCGTGGACATGGCGTACTGCGAATTCGCGGATGGCGAAGTCGCCAACGACTCGTTCGCCCGACGCATCCTCGAAGAGCCGAATGTGCTCATGACCCGGACGTTCAGCAAGGCCTGGGGGCTCGCGGGGCTGCGCGTCGGCTACGCGGTCGGACACGCCGAGGCGATCCAGTGGCTGCGGGCCGCCGCGGGGCCATATACGTGCGCGAGCTCCTCGCTCGCGATCGCGACCCGCTGGTTCGCCGAAGGACGCACCGTCGTTGACGCGTTCGTCGAGCGCGTGAAGCACGAACGCGGGGCTCTCGGCGCTCTGCTCGCGCGTGCCGCGGGCGTGGAAGTGTGGCCCAGCCAGGGCAACTTCGTCTTCGCGCAGTTCCCCGACGCGCGGCGTGTGCAGGACGAACTGGCCCGCCGCGGCATCGCCGTCCGTGGCTACCCCACCCCCCCCGGCCGCGTGCTGATGGACGGCGTTTCACTCGACCCCTGCCTGCGCATCACCTGCCCGGGCAACGAACGCGACTTCTCACGCCTCGCTGCCGCGATGCAAGAAGTACTCAGCATTGCACAACCACGGTGACCGAACGGAACCCGCGGCACATCGGACGGACAGCACCACAGAGATCACGGAGAACACCGAGTGGATCGCAAGAAGAAGACAACCAAGCCGTCACTCGCTTCAGGCTCCGCCGCCCGTGGTCGCACCGCCAGCGTCGCGCGCAAGACCAAGGAAACCGGTATCGCCCTCGAGCTCAACCTTGACGGCAGCGGCAAGGTCTCGGTCTCGACCGGCCTGGGCTTCCTGGACCACATGCTCACCGCGCTGGCCCATCACGCGCGGCTGGATCTCACCCTCACCTGCCGCGGCGATCTGCACATCGACGATCACCACACCGCCGAAGACGTCGCCATCGCGCTGGGCAAAGCGATCGATCAGGCCTTGGGCGACCGTGCCGGCATCGTGCGTTTCGGATACGCCTACGCCCCGCTCGACGAAGCCCTCGCCCGGGCCGTGGTTGATCTCTCGGGCCGCCCGTCGCCCAGCATTCATCTCCGCCTCCGCCGCGGCAAGATCGGCGAGGTTGCTTCCGAGAATCTCACGCACGTGCTCGAATCGCTCGCGGTGCACCTTCGTGCCAGCGTGCACGTCGATGTTCTCCGGGGTGACAACGAGCATCACAAGGCCGAGGCCGCGTTCAAGGCGTTGGCCCTCGCGCTGCGACAAGCCCTCGCCCGCGATGGAAGCAATGAGATCCGCAGCACGAAGGGAGTCCTGTGACCCGCTCGTTCCCGCGACTCCCCGTCACCTGACTTGAGGCTCCGCCTCAAGTCGTCCTCTCCCCGCACACGGGGAGAGGAGGCGCAACCCCGTTCACCAAAAGACCCAACACCTCAGTCCTCAGTCCTCAGTCCTCACACCTCCCCCCCTGCACTCGTGCCCACTCCACTCCACATCGTCTCCACCGGCACCGCCAACACGGCGTCGGTACTTGCCGCCTGGGAGCGCCTCGGCATCGAGGCCATCCTCACCACCAGCGAAAGCGACGTGCGCGAGGCCCCGCGTCTTGTGCTGCCCGGCGTCGGCTCTTTCGGGGCGGCGATGCGGCTGCTCGAAGCCGAGGGGCTCGTGCCCGCGCTCCGCGACCGTCTCGCCGCCGGGCGTCCCACGCTCTGCATCTGCCTCGGCCTGCAGCTGCTCGCGACCGCGAGCGACGAATCCCCGGGTGCCAAGGGCCTCGGCGTCTGCCGCGTCACGGTGTCGCGGCTGCCCGATCAGGTCGAAGCGGCCCAGCTTCCCCGAGACGTTTCGCAGCGTGTTCCGCAGCGTGTTCCGCAGTTGGGGTGGAACCACGTCGCGGCCCCCAAGGGGTCGCGTTTCCTGACCGACGGCTTTGCGTACTACGCGAATTCCTACTGCCTGCGTGAGGTGCCGCAGGGCTGGCTCGCGGCCACGACTACCTACGGCGTGCGCTTCTGTGCCGCGATCGAGCGTGCCGGCGTGCTCGCGTGTCAGTTCCATCCCGAGCTCTCGGGGCGCTGGGGTGCGGCGCTCCTGAAGCGCTGGTACGACGAATCGGCCGCCGCACACGCCAACGCCCCGGCGAAAGGAGCCGTGTAATGCTTACCTCACGGGTCATTCCGTGCCTCGATTGCCGCGACGGCCGTGTCGTGAAGGGCGTGCAGTTCCAGGGCCTGCGCGACACGGGTGATCCCGTCGAGCTCGCGGCCCGCTACGAAGCCGAGGGTGCGGATGAGCTTGTCATCCTCGACGTTTCCGCGACGCCGCAGGGCCGTGCGAACCAGACCGACACCATCAAGCGTGTTCGCAAGGTTCTCTCGATTCCGCTCACCGTCGGCGGCGGCGTCCGCACCAGCGACGACGCCAAGCGCCTGCTCGATGCCGGCGCCGACAAGGTCGGCGTGAACACCGCCGCCGTGCTCGACCCGGCGCTGCTCACCAAACTCGCCGAGCGTTTCGGACGGCAGTGCATCGTCATCGCGATCGACGCTGCACGCACCGAGCCGGACGCACGCAAACGCAAGGCCGCCGGCGCGTCGAAGGTCCCAGAGCCGATTTCCTGGCACGTCGTGATCCGCAGCGGCGAAGACCGCCGCCCGCTCGACGCCATCGAGTGGGCACGCAACTCAACCCACCTCGGCGCCGGCGAGATTCTGCTCACCAGTTGGGACCGTGACGGCACCAAAGCCGGTTACGACCTCGATCTGCTCCGCGCGGTCTCCAGCGCCGTCACCGTCCCCGTTATCGCCAGCGGCGGCGCGGCCGGTCCGCAGCACCTCATCGAAGCCCTCCAAGCCGGCGCCGACGCCGTGCTCGCGGCGTCCATCTTCCATGATGGTCACTACACCGTTCGCCAAGTGAAAGCGGCGCTCGCCAAAGCGGGCGTCCGCGTGCGTGACGACACCGTGACATCCTGACAACTCGATTCCGCGCGCTGCTCCCACTTCCTCATCCTCGCACTTCCTCAAGCCCATGGTCATCCCCTCCATCGATCTCCAAGGCGGCTCCACCGTCCAACTCGTCGGCGGGCGCGACAAGGCCCTCGACGCGGGCGACCCGCGCCCGCTGCTGCGGCGCTTCTCCATCGCGGGTGAAGTCGCCGTCATCGACCTCGACGCCGCCATCGGCACCGGCAGCAACGCAACGCTCATCGAAGAGCTCGTCAAGCAGGCCCCCTGCCGCGTTGGCGGCGGGATCCGCAGCGTCGATGCCGCCATTCGCTGGCTCGATGCCGGTGCCTCCAAGGTCATCCTCGGCACCGCCGCCACGCCCGAGATTCTCAAAGAACTCCCTCGCGAGCGCGTCATCGCCGCCGTCGATTGCAACCACGGCGAGGTCGTCGTGAAAGGCTGGCGCGAGGGCACCGGCGAGAAGGTCGAAGACCGCATCGCGCGGCTGCGCGATCACGTCGGCGGCTTCCTCATCACCTTTGTCGAGCGCGAGGGCCGCATGGTCGGCATCGACGCCGAGCAGATCGAACGCCTCGTGAAGGCCGCCGACACCGGTCGTTCGGGCTCGCTGCGCGTCACCATCGCAGGCGGCATCGCCACCGCCGACGAGATCGGGATCATCGACCGCCTCGGCGCCGATGCGCAGGTGGGCATGGGCCTCTACACCGGCCGCTTCACGCTGCACGACGCGATCCTGGCTCCCACCGCGAGCGACCGACCCGACGGCCTGCTGGCCACCGTCGTCGTCGATGAGCTCGGCCACGCGCTGGGTCTGTGCTACTCCTCGCGCGAGTCCGTGGCGAAGGCGATCGAGCTGCAACGCGGCGTCTACCACTCCCGCCGCCGCGGCGTGTGGGTCAAGGGCGAGACCAGCGGCGACACGCAGGAACTGCTCCGCATCGACCTCGACTGCGACCGCGACGCGCTCCGCTTCGTGGTCCGCCAGCGTGGCGACGGATTCTGCCACTTCAAGACCGACACCTGCTGGGGCAACCATGCCGGACTCGCCGCACTCGAGCGGACGATCCGCGAGCGCCTCGCCGAGGCGCCGGCGGGCTCGTACACCCGGCGTCTGCTCGACGACCCCGCGCTGCTCCGGGCGAAGCTCATCGAGGAAGCCGGCGAACTGGCGACGGCGATCGATCCATCGAAGCCGGACGGTCGCGGCGTCCGCGCGGCGGCCGCCAACGAGGCCGCCGACCTGCTCTACTTCGCGCTTGTCGCCCTGGCCAAGGGCGGGGCTTCGCTGCGTGACGTAGACGCGATCCTGGACGCACGCTCACGGAAGGTGACGCGCCGGCCCGGGCATGCGAAGACACAGGCGTAGTGGTGTGACCGCCGTCCGGATCGCGTCTTCGCCGGGCGGCTCGCCTACTTCAGAACGTCGAACGCCGCGACGGTGCAGCACGCGTTGCCGACGCGATCGGCTAGGGGGAACGATCGCGACGAGAGCGAAGCGATGGCCGCGGCGTGATCGAGGCAGCGATTCGCCGCGGCGATGATGTCGTTGCGTGCGGTCCGTTCGTCCTGCGTGAAGAGAACGAGGACGACGAGGCCCTGGTCGATGGCCGGATCGGCCGCGAGCTTGTCGAGATCCGATCGAAGCGCCTGCACGAGTGCGGCGGCGTAGCCGCGGTTGGGGCCGGGAACCCCGCGGACGTAGGCGAACTGGGCGACGGCCTTGATCTCGATCCACAGGCAGTCTCGGGCACCGACGAGGGCCGCCTCCGGTGATGTCGGAGCGACATCAGCGAAGAGCGTGGCGGCGGACCGCTCTCGCGCCGCTTCCAGCGGATCGGCGAGCGTCTGACCTGCCAGAGGCGTGAGCACGATGTCGCAGCGGAGACGATCGGGGTGCCTGGCCGCGGCGTGCAGCGTCGGATAGCCCACTTCGCGGAGCACGCCGAAGCCGGCGTCGGCACAGGACTCGGCGAGCAGGTCGTGCAGATCGAGTTCCTTCATGGCGTCCAGCCCGCGCACGGCCTGTTCGGCGCGGAGGTCGCGCTCGCGGCGTTGCAGGCCCGCGCTGAGCACTTCCGCGGCGTCGAAGCCTTGCCACATGACGGACTCCAATCAGGCGGTAGAGGCCGCGAGTTCGGCCCGCACACGCTCGGCGAGTTCGCGGGCGGATTCCTCCGCGAGCAGGCGTGAGCGGCGCATCGCGGTCTTCCAGATCCAGGGCATTGGAAGCACGGTCAGCGGCAGATACCAGGCGCAGGTCTTCCAGAACTCGTGCGGGTACCAACTGAAGTAAGTCGCCAGCATCGAATCGGTGATCCAGACCCCGGGCCAGATGGAGAGGGCGAGGGCCACCAGAACGATCGCGGGCATGCGCCGCTTCAGCACGAGTGTCGGCGTGAGGGTGCTGCCGCTGGCGGATTCCTCGATGTGATAGACCAGGTCATAGTCAAACACCCAGCCGTAGGCGAGAGCCTTGAAGCCGTCGGCGGTTTCCTCAAAGCCGGGGAGCTTGCCACGCTGGCTGAGGGCACGCATGCGGCGGACAACCGACAGCTTGTCCAGAGTCGCGGTCAGAGCGCCGGGCAACGCGGGTGCGTGGCCCTGGGGCGTTGGCGTGCCGACTTGTCCCGATTCCTCGTTCACGACCCTCTTTCCGCAGCTCCGGCCCGGGAGTTGCATGCGCCGTCCGGCGGGGAGCAGAACCCGCGCATCCGACGCGATTGCTTCTGCTTCTCGGCCCGGAAAGTGGCCCCCCGGACGGAGACTGGCACAGGACAGGTTACTATGTCGGCGGTGGATTGGCACGGACCGTGCCATGGTGGCTGGTATGAAGACGAGATTCAAGAGTGGCGATAATGTCGCTGGCCCTGCAGTGCCGGCCGATGGCTCTGCGGCGCCGCGGCTGCGGTACGTGGATGTCGTGGACCTTGATCCCCAGAGCGTGTCTCGTTCCCGCAGCAGAGCGGTTCAGACGGCACAGACGCCCCAGACGGAACTGGGCGGCATCCGTGCGGTTCGGGGGTCCCGACTGACGACACCCGGGCGGCCGGCTTCGGCTTCGGCTTCGTTGCGACCTGCGACCACGGACTCCGGCGCCGAGAGCGGGACGACCCGCGATGCGGTGGCGGATGCCCGGCGGATGATCGAGGAGGCCAATCGCGAGTCGAGCCGCATCGGCCTGGGGCCGCGCTTTGCCGAGACGCTCGACCAGACCCGGCGCGCGACACCCGCCCTGCTGGGCGACGACGCGCGGTGGGTGTTTGCCGTTCGCGTGCGGCGCGAGGTGCAGGGCGGGCACGCCGCGATCGTGACGCCGGAGTCGCGTAAGCGGCTGCTGAAGCTGGCGAACCGTCTGGGACTACGCGACTTTGACGCGAATCTGGTGATCGCGATCGTGCAGGACGATGCGCGGACGCACGGCGGGACGCTGCCCGTGCCGTCGGACGCGGTGCGCGGGCCGTTGAACCTGGTGCGACCGGCGGAAACGCCGCGGACGCGGTTTGACTGGCGTGCGGATCACATCCGGGCGTTGGCACCGTTTGCGGCGAGTCTCGCATTGGCTGCGGTCTTCTGCGTCGCGGCGGTGCGGTGGCTGCTGCAGGCGTAACGAGGCGTTCCGGTTGAAGATCAGGCGTCTTCGGCGCGGCGGGCCCACTCGAACTCGAGGGGTTCGAGTTCGCCGGCGAGGCGGGCGCGCTCGTCGCCCAGACGCTGCGACTTGGCCTGATCGCGCCAGGTGGCGGGGTCGTTGAGCTCCGCGTCGATCGCGCGGATGCGATTCTCGATCTTCTCGATCTTCTCTTCGAGCTGTTCGGTCCGGAGGCGGGCGAGGGCGTTGCTGCTGGGATTGCCGGAGGAGGACGCGGGCTTGGCCTTCTTGCGTTCCTCGGCTTCCTTGCGGGCGCGTTCGGCCTGTTCGCGCCGCGCCTTGGCCTCGGCTTCTTCGCGTTCGGCGGCGCGGCGGCGTTGGACGTCCTTTTCGTGCCAGTCGGTGTAGCCGCCGTGGAAGACCTCGACGTTGCCCTTGCCGTCGAGGACGATGAGGTTGTCGCAGGTGCTGTCGATCAGGGCGCGGTCGTGGCTGATGAGGATCATCGTGCCCTCGTAGCCGCCCTCGTCGCAGAGGGCGTCCTCGAGGCGTTCGGCGCTCATGAGGTCGAGGTGGTTGGTGGGCTCGTCGAGGACGAGGAGGTTCTTGGCGCTGCAGAGCAGTGCGGCGATGGCGGCGCGGCTGCGCTCGCCGCCGGAGAGCTGGCCGAGCGGGCGGTCCTGATCGGTGCCGCTGAAGAGGAAGGCGCCCGCGAGATCGCGGGCGGCCTGTTCGCTCATGGAGACGCCGGGGACTTCCTTCTTGATGGTGCGCTGCAGGTACTCGTAGACCGCGAGCTCCTGGGGCAGGTGCTCGTGGGTCTGGCGGTAGTAGCCGGTGGCGACGTTGGAGCCGAGACGCACCATGCCGGTGTCGGGCGCGAGATCGCCGAGCAGGATGCGGACGAGGGTGGTCTTGCCGGCGCCGTTGGGGCCGATGACGCCCCAGCGCTCACCTCGGGAGATGGCGACGTCGAACTCGCGGAAGAGGACCTTCTCGCCGCCGCCTTCGAGCGGGTACTTCTTGGAGATGCCGCGGGCGGAGATGACCATGTCGCCGGAGCGCGGGGCTTCGGGGAGGCGAACTTCGAACGAGTGGGCCTCGACGGGCTTTTCGAGGGTGTTGTTGGCCTTCTCGCGTTCGAGGCGGGTGTTGCGGCCGCGGGCCTGGGCGGCGCGCTGGCCGGCCTTGTACTTGCGGATGTACGCCTCTTCCTGGCGGAAGCGCTGCTGCTGGTTCTCGTAGGCGCGGAGCATGGCGAGGCGGCGCTCGGCGCGGAGCTCGCGGAAGGTCTCGTAGTTGCCGGGGTAGTCGATGAGGCGGCCGTCTTCGGTCTCGATGATGCGCTTCACGACGTTGTCGAGCAGGTAGCGGTCGTGGCTGATGAGCAGGACGGCGCCGGGGAAGTCGTGGTTGAGGAAGTTCTCGAGCCAGAGACGCCCCTCGATGTCGAGGTGGTTGGTGGGTTCGTCGAGCAGGAGAACGTCGGGGTTCTCGAGCAGGAGCTTGGCGAGGGCGAGGCGGCCCTTCTGGCCGCCGGAGAGGCCGCCGACCTTGATGGAGAACTGGGCGTCGGTAAAGCCCAGGCCGTGGAGGACTTCGGAGATCTTGTGATCGATGGAGTAGCCGCCGGCGCTCTCCATGTCGCGTTCGAGGTGTTCCTGTTCCTTGAGCAGCTTGTCGAGGGCGTCGCCCTGGGCGGTGGCCATCTTCTCGAAGACGGCGTCGAGGCGCTGGTGGAGCTCGTGGAGGCGGGCGAACGCGCTCTCGGCCTCGCCCCAGAGGGTCTCGTCGGGGTTGAGCTTGGGGTCCTGGTGCAGGTAGCCGGCACGGGCGCCGCGTTGGAGGGCGACGGTGCCCTCGTCGGACTTCATGAGGCCGGCGAGCATCTTGAGGAAGGTGCTTTTGCCGACGCCGTTGCGTCCGACGACGCCGACGCGCTCGCCGGGCTCGATGGAGAACGAGACGCCGTCGAGGATGACGCGGGTGCCGAAGGAGTGCTTGAGGTTGGTGGCGGTGAGGACGGGCAAGGAGGCAATGGTATTGCGATCGGACGGCCCTCTGATGTGCGCGTGGGCGTGAATTGGAGTTGCTGCACCGCCGATCCGGTCGGCGGTCGCACCCGGAGGGTGGTGCGACCGCTAACATTCGCGGAGCGGGCACAGAGGCCCGGCACGAAACTGAAACGACCCTCACGGGCGGGAGCGGGTGTCGCGATGACCGAGTCCTTTCGGGCCCTGTGCTCGGACTTCTACATCAATCAGAAGATCGCCGTGAAGATGGACCTGCCCCGCGGGCGGGACACGGTGCTGGAGCTCTTCGAGCGCGTGCGCAAGCAGTTTCCCTCGATGTCCACCTTCCGCCGGTACAAGGAGGAGCTGGCGCTGGAGTCGCCCCAGTCCGACGGCGTGCACCGGTGGCTGGCGGTTCGGCCATCGAACATCCGCTCGGGCGTGGTGAATCCTTCGGAGCCGACGGAGGGGTATTCGCTGCACCGGCACGTCTTGGACGCGGCGCCTTTCTTTCTGAACATCAGCCCGCTGGACATCGATTACATCGAACTGCTGTACGGGTTTGATCTCGTGGCGGGCGGGAACCACGACGCGATCGTGTACGAGGCGCTGCTGCAGGGTTCGCCGTTGGCACAGTTGGCGGACCTGCACGGCGCCGTGCCGGTGGATTGTCAGCCGCTCGTGGGGCTGCGGATCGCGGGGCGTGAGGACACGGAGATCTACTTCGAGGTGAAGACGCGGGCGGGCACGGCGACGGGCTTCCGGGACGCGGATGCGCCGCCGGAGCCGATCAGCGTGTACCTGACGCTGCGGCGCTTCGGCTCGGTGAGCGACATCAAGGAGCTGGGCGACATCTTCACCAAGATGACCCGGCTGGGTGAGGAGCTGGTCGAATCGCGGTTGGTGCCAACGCTTTTGGTTCCCATTCGTGACGCGATCGGGTCGGGGCATTGATCCGCGGAGACGGGCGACGCTTTCTCATGACACTCGCGCAAGCCGCCACCAACGAGGTGCTGTTCTGGGTCGCGCTGCTGCTCGGTGCGGTGCTGGTGGCATCGATTGCGATCCTGGCGCTGCGCAAGAGCCTGTTCGCCGCCCCGCGGCGCGGGGAAGACCCGGGTTCGCTGATGGACCAGGTGCGGGCGATGCGGGAGCGCGGTGAGATTTCGGAAGCGGAGTACGACCAGGTACGTCGGAAACTGGTCTCCAAGGCGGCGGGCCGACCGTCCGAGAAGGTCGATGCGGGGCGTGGAAACGCTGTGGATGAATAATCGCGGGCGGACGCGGGGCAAGGTCCGCTTTGTGTTTCCGCCGAAGCGTTCTGAGGAAGTCGACGGGGATGACCGATAGACTCCCCGGATACGCGCCGAATCCTTCGTGCACGAAAGTCATGTCATGGCCAAAGGCAAGAACGACGACACCAACCCGCCCGCCAACAACTCCGGAGCGGGGCGGGACGATTCCTCGTTTCGTGGACGCAAGGTGACCACCTGCTCGTTCTGCGGCAAGACCAGCCGCGACGTCGGCCCCATGGTCGAAGGCCCGAGCGAGGTCTACATCTGCTCGCACTGCACCGAGCTCTGCCAGAACATCTTCCGGCAGGAGCGTCGGCGTGTCAGCACCGTGAGCTCGGCCCTGCGCGAGGTGCCGGCGCCGCGGGACATCAAGGAATACCTGGACCAGTACGTGATCGGTCAGGACATGGGCAAGAAGGCCCTGTCGGTCGCGGTGCACAACCACTACAAGCGATTGCTGCACCTCGAGAGCGCCGAGGCGGGTTCGGTCGAATTGGATAAGAGCAACATCCTGATGATCGGACCGACGGGCTCCGGCAAGACGCTGCTCGCCAAGACGCTGGCGCGGATGCTGAAGGTGCCGTTCGCCATCGGCGATGCGACGACGCTCACCGAGGCCGGCTACGTCGGCGAGGACGTGGAGAATCTGCTCCTCAAGCTGCTGCAGGCCGCGGACTTTGATCTGGAGGCGGCGCAGCGCGGCATCATCTACATCGACGAGATCGACAAGATCGGCAAGACCTCGAACAACGTCAGCATCACCCGCGACGTGTCGGGCGAGGGCGTGCAGCAGAGCCTCCTGAAGATGCTCGAGGGCACGACCAGCAATGTGCCGCCGCAGGGCGGGCGCAAGCACCCCGAGCAGCAGTACATCCAGATGGACACGACGAACATTCTGTTCATCTGCGGCGGAACGTTCGTGGGGCTGGAAGAGATCATCCGTCGTCGCCTCGGCAAGACCCGCATCGGCTTCAACGTCGATACGGATCGGGCTCGCGGCGAGGAGACGGCGTCGCGTGTGTTGGCTCAGGTGACCGCGGACGACATGATCGAGTTCGGGATGATCCCCGAGTTCGTGGGCCGTCTGCCGGTGCTCGCGCCGCTGATGCCGCTGTCGGTGGATGCGTTGATCAACATCCTGACCGAGCCGAAGAACGCGATCGTGCGTCAGTACCAGCACCTGTTCGGGCTGGAAGGCGCGAAGCTGACCTTCACCGACGGCGCGCTGCGTGCCCTGGCGACCAAGGCCGTCAAGCGCGACACGGGCGCCCGCGCGCTGCGTGCGGTGATGGAAGAGCTGATGATCGATCTCATGTACCAGTTGCCGGATCTGGACAACAGCGGCGCGGAGTACGTGATCGACGAGGACGCGGTGCGGACCAAGCGTCCGCTGGCGGAGATGCGCCGGCGTCGCGAGAGCGCATAAGTCAACCAACAGCATTGGGTGCCACTGCCGAGCGCTTCGCTCGGCAGTGTTCTTTTTGGCGGCAACTTGTTGGCGTTGGGCCGTCCGCCCGCGCACTGCCCAGCGAAGCGCTGGGCAGTGGCACCCGGGGCATGCGTCAAGAATCGAGTCTCAGCGTTCGGCGCTGATGTACGCGATGTAGCAGCGGCAGGCTTCGCCCTTGGTGGTCTTGCGGAAGATGCCGTTGCCGCCGCCCTTCTTGTCGTCGCCTTCCCAGTACACACTGACGTTGCGGAAGCCGGCCTCGCGGAGCAGTTCCTGCACCTCAACGAGGGACCAGAGCCGCCAGTGGTAGGTGAAGGCACGCATCATGGGCGGGCCTTTGTGGAACTCGAAGTGGATGTGACAGGTCTTGTCGCCGGTGACCGGGTTGTACGACGCCTGGTCCCAGACGTAGGTGTACCCACGCCGCGGGCCGCCGATGCGGCGGCGTTCCTGCACCTCTTCGTACGCGTCGCTGCCGCCGTAGTGATCGAGGAAGAAGACGCCGTCGTCGGCGAGGGAGTGGCGGACGGCCTCGAAGTAGCCGCGGAGGATGTCGCGGGTCTTGAAGATCCAGTAGGAGAAGTTCATCGCGAGAACGATCTGCGGCTTGCCGCCGAGGGCCTTGACGCTGGCGGCGCCGGGGTCGAGGACGTTGCGCTTGAGCAGGGCGATGCGGGTCTGCTGCTCGGGGCTCAGCTTGGCGACGTGACGGCGCGCGCCGTTGGCGAGGGTTGGGGCGTCGAGATCGAGGCCGATAGCGTGATTGGACTTGCGGCGGCGGACCCACTCGCACGCGCTGGCGGCGGTGCCGCAGAAGTCCTCGCGGAGCAGGGCCGCGGGCTTGCCCTTGATCTTGCGGTATGTCGCGTCGACGAAATCGATCTCGGCCTCGGGCGATTGCACCGCCCGCTCGTAGAGATCGTGCTTGTCGGCGTTGGCGCGAGTGAGGATGGGGAGGCGTGGCATGGGGGAGAAGGTACGCGTTCCAGACGCGAGACGACGGCTATGGATGCGGTCTAGTCCTCACGCCATGCTTGGGGACTTGGACTTCGACGCTGTGCTCGGCCATGTCGACAACCCAAAGCCAGTTGTAACCGTAGCGAGTTCGCAAATACTCTCGCAGTAGTGGCTCTTCTTTGTCAGAGTAGATGCGATCGGAGATCAGGAACCCGCTCTTTGATCCATCGGCGGACGGATCGAAAAGCCCCCCGCGTGTACCAAACATTTTGAAGAGGGATGTCAGCCTAAACGACTCAGAGTCGGCCGCCCAGGGATTCACCAACAACGCATGACCGCGTGGCATCTGAACAACAACGGCCGTGACGTTGGGCATTCGGCGAAATCGGCCCGCTCTGCTTCCCCAGATTTTATTGGACTCCGCGTTACCATCTAGCTCGTCCGCGCCGTAAGCAGCTTCTCTCAGCCCGTACAAGACTCCTGCGACTTGATCGACAAATTGCTCGAAGGGCGGGATCTGAGCGTCGATCAACCAGATGACTTGGTGCGCAGGATTGCCGTGAGACTTCGCCGTAGTCGACAACTGCGACTTCGCCTTTCGCATGGTCTTGTCCACGCTAGAGTCAAACAGCGTGGATCGTTCACGAGAGTAGTGCGCGCCAGAGTCAAGAACTGTTGCCCGATCATCTGGATCGAGCCGCCGTTTCACTTCAACGAGTAGTTTTCCGTCTCCACAATCGCAAACGAGGTCACATGTTTCGCGATCTGCTGTCGGTATCAGGGCGCATCGATACCCCAACGCATCGAGAAAAGTGATTACGCTTTCAACCAATTCTGGATCGATTTTGCCCATCCCGAATCTCCAGCTGTAGAACGCCCATGATGGTATCAAATCTCGAGTGGTTAGCCTTTGTCTGCTCGCTTCGCTCCGCCGTCGTCGACCTCTGCTACGTCGACCCGCCCTTCAACACCGGCGTCAAAAAGACCGCCACCCGCCCCATCCGCGGCACGCGCGCCCGCCACCCCGCCAGCTACCAGGACTCCTGGCCCACCATCGAAGCCTACCTCACGTGGCTCCGCGATCGCCTCGCCGCCACCATCCCCGCGCTCAAGCCCACCGGGAACCTCCTCGTCCACGTCGATTGGCGCACCAGCCACCGCGTCCGCGTGCTGCTCGATGAGCTCCTTGGCCCCGATCGCTTCGTCAACCACCTCATCTGGTCCTACGGCCTTGGCGGCTCGTCGCCACGCATGTTCGCCCGGAAGCACGACGACATCCTGTTCTACTGCGTGGATCCGGAGCGGCACTACTTCGATCCGCCACGGGTGGCGGCCACGAGCCGGCGGATGAAGGGGCAGACGAAGAAGGCGACGGATGTGCTGGACATCCCGGCGATCAACAACATGGCGGCGGAGCGGACGGGGTATCCGACCCAGAAGCCGCTGGCGTTGCTCGAACTGCTGGTCCGGGCGTGCTCGCCACCCGGGGGTATGGTGCTCGACCCGTGCTGCGGCAGCGGGACGACGCTGGTGGCGGCGAAGCGATCGGGGCGGATGGCGATCGGGTGTGACACAAGTGCGGCGGCGGTGCGTCTCACAAGGACACGGCTCTCCGAATTGGCGTGAGGAGGAGATGCCCTCACGCCGCGGCACCTACTTCTACGATGACAGGCTGATGTCCCCGGAAGATCCGAATCACCCGATCAAGAACCCCGTGCTGCGAGCGCTGGCGCATTGGTATGCGCGGCGGATCGTCAATGTGAACATCAACATCATCGCGGCGGGCCTGATCGCTCTGGTGCCGGTGGCGCTGGTGGTCTACGCGATCCACAAGACCGAACTGGTCACCAATCCGTGGTGGATCACGGCGATCACGTTCGTGCTGGACGTGATCTTCGACTTCTCGATTTACTTCGTCCTGCACTACCTCGCCAACCACGGCCCCCTGCAGAAGATCGTGTCGGCGAACCCGGCGTACCGGGGGATGTCGTTCATCCACGACGCGGGGATCGTGCAGGTGCAGCGGGCGATCCTGTCGCCGCTGCTGTATGTGCTGTGGCTGGGGACGCAGAGCTACCTGCTGCACCACCAGATCCTCAACGGCTTCTGGGCAACGGTGGCGGGGGGCGTGCTGGGAATCGGGGTCAGCCGCGTGATCCACACGGTGTGGATGCTCCAGGAAGAGAAGCGACGGGTGGCGAAGCTGGCCTCGGTGGTTCAGTCGTAAGCTGGTGCGGACGGACGTCGCTGGATGCGGGTGCGCCCTCAGCGAGCCGAGGCGTCCCCGCCCCGGCACCGTGTCGACCGAATCGTCGACTGTTTCGCCGATCTCAGGTTGCTGTCCCTCCTCTTCTGCTCCCCTCCGCCCCTGCTCCCCTTCCTCCCTCATGTGTGGTATCGCCGGCATCCTCAAGGTTTACCCCGCCGGAACGCCGCCGCCGGCGCCCGATCTCGCGATCCCCGAAGCGTGGCTGGATGTGCTGGATGACTCGATCAAGCACCGGGGCCCGGACGGGCAGGGACGGTTCCGAGACCGCGTGACGCGATCCGACGGCTCGGTGGTGGATGTCGCGTTCGTACACCGGCGGCTGTCGATCATCGACCACGCGGGCGGGCGGCAGCCGATGGTGAGCGAGCACGGGCCGTGGCCGGAGAAGCCCCGAAACGGACGCGTTGCGGTGGTGTTCAACGGCTGCATCTACAACCACCGCGACCTGCGGCGGGAGTTGCAGAGCGCGGGGCATCGGTTCGTGAGCGATCACAGCGACACCGAGGTGTTGATCCATGGGTGGCGGGAATGGGGCGAGGATCTGGTCCGGCATCTTGACGGCATGTACGCCTTTGCAATCTGGGATGCCCAGAGCGCCGAGCTATTCCTGTCGGTCGACCTCATGGGCGAGAAGCCGCTCTATCAGAGCCTTCAGTATCCGGAGCGGCGATGGTTTGCATTCGGCAGTTGCGTACCGGGATTGGCCCGCGTCCAACGCTCGATGGGTCGGACCATCCGCGTGAACGTACACCCGTTCGGGATGTCGGACCTGATCTCGTACGGCTTCTTGTCCGACGACGGGGTAACGGGATACACGCCCGTCGAGGGGATTCAGCGGGTTTCGCCGCACTATCCCGTCCGGTGCGGGTCCACCGGGAACGCGCTGCGGTGGGAGCCGGTCCATCCGAATCCCGCGAGGCTGCCCAAAGCTTCTTCGCGGCAGCAGACGACCGAGTTGGCGTTGAACGAGCAGAACGTTGAATCGGTCCTGTCCCGAGCGGTTGAATCGAGGCTCGATGCCGACGTTCCGACGGGCTGCTTCCTTTCCGGCGGCATCGATTCGTCGCTGGTCGCGCTTCTCGCCCATCGACGAACGGGTGGTTTACGAACCTACTGCGTCCGGATGCCCGCGGCGGAGTACGACGAGAGCCCGATCGCCGCGGAGGTCGCCGGGATCATCGGCACCACGCACGAAACACTCCACTGCGCGGGAGAACCGGCGGAGGATCTCCGCCGCTTGATTGGCCAGCTTGGACTGCCCTTCGGCGATTCATCGCTCCTCCCAACGGCTTGGGTCGCGCAGGCCGCACGCGCGCACGTCGGCGTCGCCCTGACCGGCGACGGGGGTGACGAGCTCTTCTGCGGCTACGACCGATACCAAGCCGCCCGGTGGCTTCAGCGCTATGCGCGATTGCTGCGGTCACTTCCAAGTCTCGCGCTGCTTGATCGTCGTGAGAAAGGAAAGCTCCACCGCCTCCATCGCCTCGTCGCCGCGGCCAAGCACGGGGGCTATGCGACGCTGCTCATGCTCTTTTCCCCGTCAGACCTGCTGGAGCTGACAGGTCTGCGCGGTCGCAAGCCATGGGAGTGCAGCCCGGAGTCGGACGCAATCGGCGATGCGATGCACTTTGATATCCGAAACTATCTGCCGGGTGACCTGCTGACCAAAGTTGATACCGCCACGATGTCTGTCGCGCTTGAAGTTCGGGCACCGTTGCTCGCCGACGAAGTGGTCCGACGCAGCATGCACACCGCGGTCGATGTCCTGCGGGCAAACAATCAAAGGAAAGGGCTCCTGAGAACGGTCGCCCGCCAGTACCTCCCCGATTCCATCGTCGACCGCCCCAAGATGGGCTTCTCCATCCCCATCGGCGAGTGGTTCCGCAGCGGCTACGGCGGGATGAAGCAGTTGCTGCTCGACACGCTGGGCGGGCCGGATCCGTTCCCGGAGGATCTGCTGGGGATCACGATCAACCGGCGGTTTGTGGCGACGATGGTCGAGGATCACATGAGCCGCCGGCGCGATCACTCGCAGCGCCTGTACATGCTGCTGGTGCTGGCGATCTGGGCGGAATGGCTCCGCGGCATCAGCCGCGGCTGAGGAACCCTCCGCGCGAGCGGAGGGTCGCTGTGGCGAACGTGCTCGTCGTGCCCCGATGCCGGGCACCCGCAGCGCGGTGCGCACCGGGAGCCACGCGGCACCGACCTTCGCGTGCCCGAAGGGCTCGTGCATCGCACCTACGCTGCCGTGCTTTCTTTCCCTTCCGCACGCCTCGGCCCTCACCCCTTCCCACTCCATGCTGATCCTCTTCGACATCGACGCGACACTTCTGGTCACCGGCGGCGTGGGGATCCATGCGATGGAGGAGGCGGGCGTATCGCTCTTCGGCCCGGGTTGCACGGCGGAGGGCGTGGCGGTTGCCGGGCGGCTGGACCCGCTGATCATGCGGGACATGCTGGCGAAGGTCGGCAAGACGGCGAGCCGCGAGAATCTGGCGGCGTTCCGAGCGGCGTACGAGGCGCGGATGCGGCATCACTTCGCGCAGACGGGCCCCGGCAGGGTGCGGGCTCGGGCGTTGCCGGGCGTGCATGAGCTGCTCGATGCGGTGGACGGGCTGCACGATGTGACGATGGGGCTCTTGACGGGGAACTTCGCGTCCACGGGTTCGCTGAAGCTGCGCTCGGTGGATATCGATCCGGAGTGGTTCCCGGTGTGCGCCTGGGGCGATGACTCGCCGCACGCGTTTCCGGATGGGGAGCCCAAGCGGGCGGACCTGCCACCGGTGGCGACGCGGCGCTATCGAGAGCGGCACGATCGCGAGCCGTCGCGGGTGCTGATCATCGGGGACACGCCGCACGATGTGGAATGCGCCAAGGCGCACGGGCACGCGTGCCTGGGTGTCGGGACGGGTCAGTACACCGCGGGCGCGCTGCGGGAGTCGGGTGCCGATCACGCCGTGGACGACCTGAGCGATACACGGTCGGTGATCGCGTGGATTGAATCGCTGCGGCGGTCAGGCAAACGCTGATTCAACGGAGGTTTCGTCACGGGCTTGTCGAACGGCCCCGGGTCGCGGCATTGCCTGACGCGTCCGCGCTGGCCAGCCCCGAGCAGCCGACCAGCGGCACCCGAATGTGCCGGTTCAGGCCATGCGGACCCACTTGATGAGCGTGCTGAAGTTCGGCGGCTTGCCGTACATGAGCACGCCGATGCGGAAGATCTTGGCCGAGGCCCAGCACATGAACACCACGGTGGCGAGCCCCACGACGATGCTGACGGGAATCTGCCACATCGGGATCGCTTCGGAGCCGCAGATCCGCAGCACCATCACGAAGGGGTTGATGAGCGGAACGAAGGAGCAGACCACGGCGAAGGTGGAGTTGGGGTTGTTGAGAATCGGGAACCAGAGCATCATCGGAACGACGAGGATCAGCATGACGGGGGTCATGAGGGTCTGTGCTTCGTTGATGTCGTTGACGGCGGCGCCAATGGAGGCCATCAGACACGCGACGATCACGTAGGCGATGATGAAGTAGACAAACAGCAGCACGAGATTCTCCCACGCGATGAGATCGGCCATCGCGAAGAAGATCAGCGCCGCCACACCGGCGCTTGAGAACAGGGCGAGGATGAGCAGGCCCACCGCGCCCTTGCCGATGATCTTGCCCAGCATGAGCTGCAGCGGACTGACCGCCGAGAGCAGCACCTCCATCACGCGGCTGGACTTCTCCTCGATCGTGCTCATCAGCAGATACTGGCCGGAGCTGAAGACGCTGATCCAGAGCAGGAACATGAACGCGCCGGGGACAAGCATCTTGGCCGCGGCGTTGATCTTGGAATCACCCGATGCCGTGACCGCCTTCTCCTCCACCTCGGGGCGGGCCATGAGCGCACGCACCCGATCGACATTCTGGCCGGCGTCGGTGAGACGGGTGTCCACAATGGCACGCCGGGCCTGATCGCGGATGTCGCTCTGGACTTCGACGTTCAGTCGCGGAGCCGTGAGGAGCTGGAAGGCGCCGAACTTGGGCTGCCCGTTCTCTTCCTTCTCCGCTTCCACGGCGTTCTTGGGAATGACCAGAAGCGCGAGGCGGGCGGCGTGGCCGTCCTCGGCCTTCTCACGCCCGGTGGCCTTGAGGATGGCCTGCCGCGCATCCTCGACCGGGGTCTCGGGCGGCAGCACCTGCAGGATCAGATTGGTCTCGGCGACAATGTTGGCGGCCTGGGACGCGGCCGGGTTGGCATCCATCTGCTGCTTGATCGCACCCGCTGTCTTGTCGTCGACGCCCATCGACTTGATGCCCGCGGCGACCTGCTCCTGCACCGCCTTATCGCGCTGCTCCTTGCGCTCCTTCTGCTTCACCGGGTCGTACGCGTCCACCAGGCGGGGCGTGACCTTGCCGCTCTGGTCGATCAGGGCAATATGCCCGTAGACGGTCGGCGGCTTCTTGTTCATGAGCAGCGGCAGCGCGAACATGAGCAGCGTCATGATCGCCGGCGGCAGAAGCAGGCCGAGGATGAACGCCTTGGTCGCGACGATGGCGAGAAACTCGCGCCACGCGATGATGAAGACCTTACCCACGAGTCACCTCCGCGAGTTCCTGGCTGTCCGCGCCCTTGTCCGCCGCCAGCTCCATGCGGAGCTGCTCGATCGTCTCGCCTCCACCGGCACCGACGATCGAGATGAAGATGTCCTCGAGGCTCGCACGCTTGATCTCCAGCCGACGCACCGGGGCGAGGGCCGCGGCCTGCCGCATCAGCTCGCCGACCTCCGCACCTTCGTGCAGGCTGAGTTCGATCAAACCGTCCTTCTCCTCCGCGGCACGCACGCCGGGCAGCGCGGACCAGCCCCGCGCCAGATCGGTGCGGCTGATCGGCTCGACGACCATGATCTTCGGGTCGTACTTCCGCCAGACATCCTCCAGCGACGAGTCGATGACCTTCACGCCCTTGTGGATCATGAAGATGTTGTCGCACAGCTCCTCGGCCTCCCGCATGGCGTGCGTCGAGAAGATGATCGTCGCTCCGCGGTCGTTCTGCTCCTGGATGAGCTCCCGCATCAGGCGGCGGTTGACCGGATCGAGCCCGGTGAACACTTCGTCGAGAATCAGCAGGTCGGGCTCGTGGATCACCGAGGTGATGAACTGCACCTTCTGCTGCATGCCCTTGGAGAGCTCCTCGCACTTCTTGCGATACGTCTCCTGCAGGCCGACGCGGATGAGCCATTCCTTGACGCGCTTGTCGGCGGCGGCGGCATCGATGCCCTTGAGTCTGGCGATGTAGTTCAGGAAGACGCCGACCTTCATCTTCTTGTAGACGCCGCGTTCTTCCGGCAGGTACCCGATGCGGTCCTTGCTCTCGATGGCGCTCGCCTTGCCCAGCACCCGCAGTTCTCCTCTGTCGGGGAAGATGATCGACATGATCATGCGGATGGTGGTGCTCTTGCCGGCGCCGTTGGGGCCGATGAAGCCGTAGAGCGACCCCTCGGGAACGCTCAGGTCGAGGTTCTCGACCGCGACCTTGGATCCGAAGGTCTTCCGCACGCCGCGGATCTCGATTGCGTTACTCAAGACAGTCCCTCCGAGTCGGCCCGCGTCAGCGGACCTTTCGCACCGATCGTTTGCTCACAGCACGCTTGTTGGCAGGAACCCGCCCCGTGTTTCGCGGATTGTCGCCGCTGTCAAAGCGACGCCTGGCCACCACCGGCCAGAGCGCGACCACAAGCGACATGGTTCGGCCGTCGATCGGCTTGCCGTCATCGCTCTTTCCGGCCTCGATCTCACGCTCGATCTCACCCAGCAGGGCGTTGAGCCGCGCCAGGCGCGTGGAGTCGATCTTCACCGTATGGATGCGGCACCACAGGTCACGCTGAGGCCCGGTGCGGTTCAAACCGCCGGCACGCAGCGCCGCGGCGACGCCGCGCTCGGCCGTCCGGAAGAGCGAGCCGGTGACCCGGATCAACTGGCCCGCGGTCTTCGCATCGCTGCGTTCGATGGGAAGTCGGACATCCTTGGCGGCAATCGAGTACACCGCCTGCATGCGGGTCGCGATGCGCTCCTCACCCACCTTGCGGATGATGCCGGCACGCTCGAGGATCCGGATGTGGTGGTAGAGCCCGTCGGCCGGTCGGTCGAGGGCTTCGGCGATCCGAGGAACCGGCGACGGTCCCAGCATGCGCAGCCGGTCCACGATCTGGAGCCGCACCGACGACGCGATCGCCCGCCACTGCGAAGGGCTGGAGAGCACGAGTTCTTTGGCGAGGTTCTCGGGCATTGGGTCCGCGCTGGGGAGCGTGAGAGACAATGGGTGGCATGGGGGCGCTCCGGCTCGACGACCCCAGGCTCCGCTTGACCGCTGGTGAAATAGTACGCGTGTTTTTCACCCATGTTCGACGCGGCGTTGCAGATCTTTGCGGGAATCGCGTGCAGAATCCGGCCGTGCCGATGCCGGTTCTGCGGAGAATGGTGACGAACGTCCGAATTGCGATGTGCCGCCGGTGGCGGAAGCGCACCCTCAGCGCTGCGTCGCGATCGCCAACGCCGCCTCCAGCGGCATCGGCCCGATCTGCTGGCCGGTCGCCAGGTCCTTCACGCTCGCGGCGTCGCGACCCTCGACAATGATCGCGCGGCGGGCGAGGCTGTCGCTCGCGTCCTTCAGCAGCTTCCCGATGTTGCGGGTGGTCTTGCTGCTGTACCGCGCGTGCAGACCCATCGCCCGCAGCCGCGCCGTCAGGGGCTTCACCAGCACCTCAGCCTCGGGCGCCGGGCCGGGCACGACAAACACATCCGGCGTCGCACCGACACGCCGCAGCACATCCTGATCGTTCGGCATCAGCTTGCGATCCTGCAGCACCAGCGCGAGCACGACGTCGCCCATGCCAAAGCCCACCGCCGGCGTGGCCGGGCCGCCAAAGAGCTCGACGAGGTTGTCGTAGCGTCCGCCGCCGGCGATGGCCCGCTCGTTCCCGCCGGCTTCGTGGACTTCGAAGACCATCCCGGTGTAGTACGCCAGGCCGCGGACGATGCTCAGGTCGAAATCAACCCAGTCGATGATCCCGGCGGCGACAAGCTCCTTGGCGAGCGGCATGACCGCGTCGGAGAAGTACGTCAGGTCGATCACATCCTGCACCGACGAGTCGATCGTCGGCGGGGCGAGCGGATCGATGGCGGCACTCGTCGGGTCCACGCTGGCCGGAACCGTTACGCGGATCACGCCCTTCTGGAACACCTCGGCCTGCTGGGTCGAGAAGCCGAACGCGGCGATCTTGTGCGCGAACTCCTCCGGCGGCATCTTGCCCTTGGCGTCGAGCAGCTTGAACAGCTCCGCGTGCGCAGCGGGGGCCAGACCACGGCTCTCCAGCCACGCCGCGAGCGCGGCACGATGATTGACCTTCACTCGCACATCGTTCTTGGTAAGGCCCAGGGAGGACAGCATCGACACGCAGGTCGCGATGATCTCGGCGTCGGCCGCGGGCGAGGCATCCCCGAGCACATCGCAGTTCCACTGCAGGAACTCGCGGAGGCGTCCGCGCTGCGGCTTCTCGGCCCGGAAGAACGGGCCGGCGGTGAACCAGCGGGTGGGCTTGGGCAGGCTGCCCGCCTTGGCGGCAAACAACCGCGCAAGCGTGGGCGTGAACTCGGGGCGGAGGGCGTAATCCTTCTCTCCGCCGTCGCGCCGGAACGAGAAGAGCTCGGAAACGATGCCCTCGCCGCTCTTGACGGTGTAGAGATCCAGATGCTCAAAGATCGGGCCGTCGACTTCCTCGAAGGCATGGCGGATAGAGGCGGAGCGCCAGGCCTCGGTGATGAAGCGGCGCTTGGCGGCGTCGAGCGGGTAGAAGTCGCGGGTGCCCTTGGGGGCCTGAAAAGAAGTCATCGCGGGAGGGTAGGTTTGCGATCCCACACGCCGGGCGCCACCGGTCCGCGGCCGCCCTGAGCCGCGCGACTGACGCCGTCTGGAACAAACGCTTCAGCCCGCATCAGCCGCGCCCGGCCGAGCCACGTCGGACGGATATCACCGCGCGTGGCGGAACGTCTACTCGCCCGGGTCATTCGGCGCCTGCGGGATGGGCTTGTCATGCACGCCCCGGGCGATCGACGTGAAGGCGGCGAAGCCAAAGGGCTCGCTGGGTTTGTCGGGTTCGCTACCGGACTGCTCGAGAGCGTTCATGATCCCCTCGGAAAGCGCGTGCAGGCCGCGGATCTCGTGGAGCGGCAGGGTGTAGACATCGCCCTCGGGCGTGACGATCTGAAAGACCGAGCCCTGCAGCATCATGGAGAGGGCGCGTTCCTGGGCGGTGTTCCCGACGCCGAAGGAGATGAGCGGCCGGATCGCGGCGATCTGGATGCGCTCGCCCCGGAAGTTGATGATGGCGATGCGCCCGTCCAGCAAGCGTGTCTTCCCCTGTGCGTCTGCCTGCGCGGTCTCGAGGCTCAGCGCGGTGAGCATCTCGCGAACGACATTGTGCCAGAGCATCTCGCGGTAGAGCTTGGTCTGGCGCGGGTCCGTAGAAAGTGGGACCCCCACCGCGGCTTCGGGCTGGTGCACCGCGGTCGAGTCTGCTCCGCCGTCGGGCGCACCCTCGCCGTGCTTGGGATGACGCCTGGCGCGAACGGGCTGGGCTTTCTTCTTCTTGGGGCGGCGTTGTGGACGCATGAACAGAGCGTACCCGACGGGGCGAGGGTGTGTGCGGTCAGGTGTGGAGAGCTCGAGGCGTCCGGTGAACAAGCCCGAGAAACGACCGGCGGGCATGTGGTCGGAGAGTCAACTGCTCTCGCACGCGCGGCACCCGCGAACCCGCTTCGGCATCGGGCCGTCACTTCGCATCGCGGAACTCGATAGCTTTCCTTTCGAGTTTGATGGCCTGCTTGCGAAGCCCCTCGATCTGTGAACGCCAGCGGCTCGTGATCGTCGCTGGAGTGGCGCCGATGGTCGTCATGTTCGGTGCTGGAGCACGAAGAATCTCGGGGCACTCCGTGAGCAGCGCCTCGATCTGGTCGATCTTCAGCTTGGCGCCGGCGATGTGCGACAGCGCCGCTGTTCCCGCGAGGTTCCTCACGCCGGGTCCCGACACCGTCTTGCCCGGATCGATCTCCATCGCTTTCTCGGCGCTGTCGAGCTCGGCCAGTGCCGCATCCGCAAGCGACGCGACGCGGTCGCGGCGGTCGCGGAGTCGCTGGCCGATCGCGCGCTCGCTGCGGATATCCAATCGCGACATCCCCAATCGTTCCGCGGCGAGGCGAAGGGCATCGCTCGCGTTCCGAGCCCGGCCGGCGAGAAGACCGAGCGTCACGGCGTCGTCCAGGCCGATGCGGAGCCGCGCGTGCGCGGGATCGGAGATCGGAATCACGCGCTTCACCGTCGGACCGGCCGGCTCAGCCGAGCGATCGTCGCTGATCGTCACCGTCCCGCGTGGCGATTCGATCAGCCAGCACTCCTTGCGGGGGTCGATGATCGCGGCTCGCAACGCGTCGTGCGTGCGCAGGATCGACCATCCGTCGACCTTGACCCAGTCTTTGGCGTCGTCTCGTACCGACTTCGCGTTGACAAGGAGCTCGCTCGCGTCGTCCTCGCGGAGAAGCGTCAGGTCCTCCTTGGACCAGCACCCGCCGCGGGCCGCAGCGCCGGCGAGGGCCACACCAATCGATGCCTCGGCGGTGAAGATCGCGACCGGCACCTCGGAGGAACCGACGAACTCGGCGAGCGCTCTGCTCAGGTCGTACCGCCACGCGCGACCCCGGATCTCCAGCGTGACGATCTGCACGCCGTCCGATCGGGCCTGCGCCACCGCTTTGCGGATGTCCTCCAGCTGGGCGGCATGGTCGAGCTCCCCTCGAAGCTCGATCACCACGCCAACAGGCTTCACCGGCGGCACGTTCGCAAGAACCGGCGCGGCCGCGATCCACGCGGCACTCCAAACGGACAGGACTCGTCGCAACCACCCGCTCGGCATGGTCCACTCCCGTTGCCCCGATGAGGCTTCCGGCAGTGTACCAACGCGCATTGTGACGCCGCCCCACAGGTGGGCAACGCCCCGACTCGGGAAAAGCCGCGGCCCGGGCTAGCGCAGCAGGTTCCTGCCGAATTCACCGGGCTCGAAGAAGTGGGCGGCGTCCATATCCACCGCGAGCGCGATCGACTGCCCCGCCTTCACGCCGTCGAACGCATGGAGACGCGCGACGACATGCCCGTGCTTCGGAGTCGAGCACGCAACATCCATCTGATCGCCCAGCGGCTCGACAACCTTGACCTGCATGGTCATCGCCGGCCCGCCCCCGCCCCCAGCCCCGCCCCCGTCGGCACGGTGCGTGAGCATCTGCGGCCGCAGGCCCAGCACAATCGGCTTGCCGATGAAGCTCTCGACCCGCGAGGCCTTTGCCGCGGGAACCGCGAGGCGGTAGGGCTTTCCACTCGGGTCGCTGGAGCCCTCGACGAACTCAAGGCCCGATCCGCCACGCTCCAGCGTGCCCTCGAAGAAGTTCATCGGCGGCGTGCCGACGAACGCGGCGACGAAGCGATTGACCGGATTGCGGTACACCTCTAGCGGCGTGTCGCACTGCTGGATCAGGCCGTTGCTCATCACCACGATGCGATCACCCAGCGTCATCGCCTCTTCTTGATCGTGGGTGACGTAGATGGTCGTGGTCTTGAGACGCTGGTGCAGCGACTTGAGCTCGCCGCGGGTGGTGACGCGCAGCTTGGCGTCGAGGTTTGACAGCGGCTCATCGAAGAGGAAAGCCTTGGGCTCGCGGACGATGGCGCGGCCGACGGCGACGCGCTGGCGCTGGCCGCCCGAGAGCTGCTTGGGCTTGCGGTCGAGGAGGTCCGACAGGCCGAGGATGCGGGCGGCCTCGTTGACGCGCTTGTCGATCTCGGCCTTGGGGACGCCACGCAGTTTGAGGGCGAAGGCCATGTTCTTGTACACGCTCATGTGCGGGTACAGGGCGTAGGACTGGAACACCATCGCGATGTCGCGGTCCTTGGGATGCACGTCGTTGACGACTCGACCGCCGATCGAGATCGTGCCGCTGGAAACGTCCTCCAGCCCCGCGATCATGCGGAGCGTGGTCGACTTGCCGCAGCCCGAGGGGCCGACGAAGACGACGAACTCGCCGTCCTTGATGTCGAGGTTGAAGTCCTTGACGGCCTGGAAGCCGTTGGGGTAGGTCTTCTTGACGGATTGCAGGGTGACTTGAGCCATGTCAGGTACAGAGTAGCGACAGCGGGGCCCCAGCGAAAGCGCGATGTCGCTGCGATGAAACGGTCCGCACCGGCATGAAACAACGCGGGCCCGACGGCCGTGCACGCGACCCGCTGCCCGACGCAACAACCCACACTCAACTGCTGCCGGCGCGCATGCGTTCGACGCCCTCGGGGAACGGATAGCTGGGGAACACGCCCACGTTGGCGAACTTCCACATCAGGGGCGAGGTATAGACATCGCCCCGGAAACCGGCGTGGTACATGGTTTTCAGCACCGCCTCGAAGCTCGGTTCGTTCTTCGCTTCGGCGCCGTTCCCTCCGGTCATGAGGCGGTTGGCCCGAGCGTTCAGGAAGCTGACGCTGCACACCGGCAGCCGGTCGCGCCGGTCGGCGAGCATCTTCGACACCGTGACGAAGCCGCGGTGCAGATCGTCGATGGTGAAGTGATCGCGCCCCTTCGGCCGGAGCAGCGCGAGGATCAGCACGCTGTCCAGATCGAACTTGAGGACGTACGGCTCGCGGTCATGAGCCGCGTGGACGCTGACGCTCTCCTGGAAGAGCCTGGCATAGCTGGTCACGCTTCGGGCCGACCACTGGCTGGTGGTCACAAGCTCGCAGAGCTGCGCGATGATGCCGTGTGAGTTATCGGAATCGTTCACCCCGCAGACGACGGTTCGGTACCGCCCGTCCAGGATGTCGCGGAGCATGTCCTGGCCCCAGAGGATCCGGAGCCGCTGACCGGGCTGCAGCTTCCCGCCCGAGCCGGGCAGGAGCGAGACACGGTCCGGAAAGTGATCGGCGGAAAGCAGCAACTCGGCGTCGCCCTCGTACAAACGCACCTGGTTGGCATTCGGCATGGTGATTCTCCTCGGGTCCTGTCACACGGGCACTCGATGCCCGAGAATAGCGGGGATCGATTTCGGGCACCAAGGTCCGGTATCGGGATATGCGCAACATGATTCGGTTGTTCGAGATACGGCACAGCGAAATCGCCTTTCGGCCGGTCGCCCGATCGCCCGCGCCGGGGTTTCCGCCGATGGACTGCGGCCGCTGACGCGGCTTCTGACCGGAGGAACACACCGTGCGAATCACCGTCGGCAAGCGTTTGTTCATGCTCAGCTCCGCGGCCATCGTCGTCGCGGTCACGATCGGTTACAGCGGCATCAAGGGCATGCGCGACGCCCACGCCGCACTCGACGACGTCATCGTCTACTCCCAGGGCCAGGCGAACTTCATGCGCTCCGACATGATGCACGACGCGATCCGCGCCGATGTGCTCCGCGCCCTGATGGCGTCGGACGACGGGGAGTTCCGCGAGGCCCAGCGAGCGCTCGCCGAACACATCGATTCGTTCCGGGAATCGAAAGAGGCGACCGCCAAGCTTCCGCTCGAACCGGAACTGCTCAAGGGACTGCGCGAGGTCGAGGCGCCGCTCGGGAACTACATCGCCTCGGCGCAGAAGATCTTCGCCCGCGCCGCGGAGAACCGCGAGGCGGCTCGGGCTTTGTATCCCGAGTTCCAGGAGGCGTTCCGCGTGCTCGAAGAGCGTCACGAAGCCATCGGCGACGGCTTCGAGAAGGCCGCGAACGAGCACCGCGCCGCCGCGAGCGCCAAGGTTTCGTCCGCGGAATTCGTCGACTTCATCGTCGCCGGGATCGGCCTGGCGGCGATCGCCGTGTTCGCCGTCTTCGTCAGCCGCAGCATCACCCGCCCGCTGGCACAGGTCGTCAGCGTCATGGACAAAATGGCATCGGGCGACCTCCGCGAACGGCTGAAGGAAGATCGCACCGACGAGCTCGGAGACCTCGCCCGTGCGGCCAACGTCATGGCCAAGGCGATGAGCGGCGTCATCGCCCAGGTGCAGACAAGCTCGGAGGAGGTCGCCGCGGCGGCGACGCAGATCTCGGCCAGCGCCGACGAGATCTCGAGCACCATGACCCAGCAGACCGGCCAGGTCGACTCGATCGCCCAGGCCATGACCGAAGTGAACAACGCCTCCCGCGATGTCGCCACCCAGGCAACTAACGCCGCCTCGTCCGCCCAATCCAGCGGCGACGCGGCCCAGCAGGGCGGCGGAGTCGTGCGGCAGACCGTCGAGGCGATGCAGGAGATCAACCGCACGGTGTCCGAGGCCGTCGCCGCGGTGTCGGCCCTGGGCAAGCGGGGCGAGCAGATCGGCGAGATCGTCGGCGTGATCAACGACATCGCCGAGCAGACCAACCTGCTCGCGCTCAACGCCGCGATCGAGGCGGCCCGGGCGGGCGAGCACGGCCGCGGATTCGCCGTCGTCGCCGATGAGGTCCGCAAACTCGCGGATCGCACCACCAAGGCAACCGCCGAGATCGCCGAGTCGATCAACCTCATCCGCTCGGACACCACGACGGCGGTCCAGAGCATCGAGGCCGGCAAAGGCAAGGTCGCCGAGGGCGTGCAGAAAGCCACCGAGGCCGGCTCGGCGATCGAAGCAATCGTCCGCGGTTCGGGCGAGGTGTCGTCGCTGGTGACCCGCATCGCCGCGGCGGGCGAGGAACAGGCCTCGACCGCGGAGCAGGTGACGCACAGCGTGGCGACGGTGTCCAACGGAATCCGCGAGACGACCAGTGCGGTCCAGCAGGCCGCCCAGGCCGCGGGCCAGCTTTCGCAGAAGGCCGAGCACCTCAAGAGCCTTGTGACCAAGTTCCAGGTGTGACCGGCGAGCATGCCTTCCGGGGGTAGCGTGCGCTCGTTGTAGCGCACGCTACACTCTTGTCATGCCCAACCAGAAGCAGTCCGCGATCGTGTCTCTGTGCCTGTTCGCATCCGCCGCCGCGGGATCGGAGAAGAGCGCGTTCCACCTCTTCAACCCGACGCCACGCGAGCTGCTCCGCGACGTGGACACCGACCGGCCCGATACCACCGAGAGCCCGCACACCGTCGATGCCGGTCACTTCCAGCTCGAGTTCAGCTTCGCCGATTACTCCTACGACCGGCGCAACGAGGCCCAGGAGACGACGCGGATATGGGAAGCAGCACCGATCAACATCAAGATCGGCCTGCTCAACAACACCGACATCCAGTTCCTGCTCACGCCGTACGTGCGCCAGCGCACCACCGACCGCCCCACCGACACCACCACCACCATCGACGGCTTCGGCGACACCACCATCCGCCTGAAGCAGAACATCGTCGGCAACGACGAGGGGGACTTCGCCCTCGCGATCATGCCCTTCATCACCCTCCCCACCGCCAAGCGAGCGCTCGGGGCCGGCGACATCGAGTGCGGCATCATCGTGCCGATGGGCTTCGAACTCCCCAACGAGTTCAGCCTCGGACTCATGGGCGAGATCGACATCATCCGCAGCGCCGACCGCAGCCGCTACGTCGTGGACTTCGTGCACACCGCGACCATCAACCGGCGGATCGCCGGCAGCCTGTCGGGCTTCATCGAGTACGCCGGTTTCCACAACTTCAACAACGACGAGGACTACCGCGGCTCGTTCAACTGCGGCCTGATCTACGAGTTCACGCCCGACTTCCGCCTCGACGCCGGCGTGCGGGTCGGACTGACCGAAGCGGCAGAGGATTTCGGGGTGTTTGTGGGCGGAACGTATCGGTATTCACGCACAACCGCCCGCGCCGGCGTGACGCCGCATGGACTTGACAATCGCATAAAGTTTGTGTATACTAACTTCCGAGACCCGTCCCGCTCACCCGGAGGTACTCGGTGGATCCAGACTCCAACGCGCGACTGGACCGACTCGAACAGCGACTCGCTCGAGTCGAAGACCTGATCACCAAGCTCGCGCCTCCCGAGCCCAAAGCCCAGTCCGCCCCCCGCTCTGCCCCGCTTCAGGCTCCGCAACGACCTGAATCACCACAACCGAGCGCTCCAGTCGTCGTTCGCTCTCAGGACACTCCTGCATCCTCGGCAACCGTTGCTCTGCCTTGGATGACGTCCGGCAACGCACGGGTGCTCGGTGACGACGACTCCACCGATTCGGAACGCGAACGCCTCGCCAAGAAAGCCCGGGTCTTCCGCGACGAGTTCCTCAGCCGCAACAAGCCCGCGCCCATCGATTGGTCGAAGATTGAGGCCCTCATCGCCGGTAAGTGGTACGCCCTGGTCGGCGCCCTCGTCGTCACCGTCGGCGTCGCCCTCTTCGTGCAGTTCGCGGTCAAGCAGGGCTGGCTCGCGCAGATCCCCGGCTCGGTCCGATGCCTGCTCGGAGCCACCTTGGGCTTTTTCCTGATCGGTGCCGGCGAATGGGCACGCCGACGCCTCAACGACTGGGCCTCCGTCGGCCTCACCGCGGGCGGGCTTGGCGCTGTGTACGTCTCCGCCTACGCCTCCTACTCGCTCTACAAGCTGCTCGATCCGGGCACCACCCTTCTGCTCCTCGCTGGCGTCGCGGCCCTGGGCGTCACCATCTCCGCGCTCACCAGCCTCAGCGCCGTTGCCGTCGTCTCGCTCGCGGGCGCGTACGTCGCCCCGATCATCGCCTCCTCTGGTCGCGAGGGACACGTCTACATCCCGGCCTACTGGCTCGCGCTCTTGACCGTCGGCCAGGTGCTCGCGATCAAGAAGGGCGGCAACTTCGTCCTCTGCCGCTGGCTCACCTCGCTCGCCACTCTCGGCTTCGGCTTCGGCTGGTGCATGGAGTTCGCCAAAGACTCACCATGGATCGGGGCCTCGTTCCTCGCCGCGGCGTGGCTGGGCGTGCACGCCGAGCTCTGGTTCACCGCCTTCCGCTCCGATACGAGGAACCTGCCCGAGCCCTACGAGCGCGACATCAATGAACTCGAGAACGCCGAGCCTCTGCACGTCTTCCGCACACTGCGGCTGCGATCGGTGTCAAGCCTCTCCTTCACCGCCTGGGCCGTGCTGCTCACCCTGCACCTCGCGACCGAGTCCGGCGTCATGCCCCGCAGCGCCGCGCCCGGCGTCGGCTGCATCGCCACGCTCGTGCTCGCCGGATTCGTCGTCGGCACGCACCGCCTGCTCAACACCCAGCCGAGCTCGCGCCGTCAGGTGCTCGCCGCCGCCCTGATGTGCGCGTCCGGCTCGCTGCTTGTCGCCGCCGTCGCCATCGCCCTCTCCGGATTCGCCCAGGCCATGACGCTCTGCGCCGTCGGGCTTGGCGCGCTCGCGGCATCGCGGCTTCTCCGAGCCCGCGTGCTCGATCTCTATGCCCTCGCCGTCCTCGCGGTCGCCGCGTTCCGGATCGTGTTCTTTGATTCCTGGCAGACAGAACCCGCGGCTCCCGCGGTTGAGCTCCTTGGCTTCCATCTCACCTCGTGGTCCGCATCGGTCGCCGGCGTCGCCGTCGCGTGGCTCGCCTACGCCGCCGCCCAGATCGCCGCCGAGCACCCCTTAGACACCCCCGAAGGTCGCGCCCCGGATTCCCTGCGCATCGGCTCGTACCTGCGACTCGATCCCCGCGAGTGGCGGATGATCGCCAACTTGGCCCTCACGCTGGGGATTCTCCTCCTCGGCGTTTCGTTGCTGCACCAGCGAGCCGAGCAACCGGCTCTCTCCGTCGCCGCGGTGACCACCGCGCTCGTCACCTTCATCGCGTCGCGCTGGCGAATGTCCTTCGCCATCGCGGCCTTCGCGGCGATGCTTCTCGTTCCCGCCGGGTTCATGACCCTCGTGGTCGACTGGTTCGAAGCCGACAACCTCTTTCGCGTCAGATCGGGCACCGGTCAGTCCATTCTGGGTCTCGTGCTCAACTTCAAGATGCTCTGCGGCCTGTACTTCGCCTTCACCGCCCTGCTGATCGCATGGCTCTTCACCGACGAACGGCACCTCGGCCGAATGCTCGCCCGCGTCGTCTCGCTCGCGGGCGCCGCCATGCTGCTGCTCGCCGTCTCGCACACCCGCTCCGAGACCTCGTCGCTCTGCTTCGTCTGGCTCGCGCTCGCGGCGGCGCTGGCGCTCGCGAGCCGCCACGTCCGCGGCATGGCATTGTCCGTCGCCGCCACCGGCGTCGGTATCGTCGTGCTGCTCGCCTGGAGTGGACGGTTCGTGTTCAACGAATGGACCGACGCGCCCAACGCGGTCCTGCTCTACCCCGGCTTGTGGATCGGCCTGGCGCTCGCCGGGTTGGTGATACTCATCGCCTTCTCCGCAACACGCCGCGTCGCGCCGCCACTCCGCCGAAGAACCCTCCTTGCCTCATCGACAGCCAGCGCCCTGCTCGTACTCATCTCGACCAGCCTCGAGATCGCCCGCACCGCCGGCCTGCTCGCGATCGATCAGACATCCCGCGGCGCCGCCGTCAGCGTTTGGTGGGGCGTCTTCGCCATCGGACTGCTCGTCCTCGGCTTCTGGCGAGACGAGTCCTTCACGCGTCGCGCCGGCCTCGCACTGCTCGCCCTCGGCGTCGCCAAGGCGCTCATCTTTGATCTCGCGAGTGTCTCGCCCGGGTGGCGGTCGGTCAGTGTTGTGGTGCTGGGATTGTTCATGGTGGGCGTCGGCGTCGTGTACGCCCAGGTGTCACGTCGGCTCGCGGCGGCGGAGCCCAACGACGCGTCGGAGCCGTCAACAATGCGGACGTGACGCGTCGCGATGACAACACGCCGGGTCTGTTCGGGCCGGCCGATGAGCCGCCGAAGCCGCCGCCGGGAAAGCCCGCGGGTCGAGGCGCGGCGCGGGCCGGCGGCGGCGGACGTGCCAAGGCCCCGATCGAGGCCGCGGCACACGGACGGGAACTGATCGAACTCGGACGGCGCATGCCGCCAAGCCTGCGGCTGGGCACCTCGTCGTGGTCGTTTCCCGGATGGACCGGGCTGGTGTGGGGACGGGACGAGAGCCCGGCCAACCTCTCCAAACGCGGGCTGGCCGCCTACGCGACTCATCCCCTCTTTCGCACCGTCGGTCTGGACCGGACCTACTACCAGCCCATGTCGGCGGGCCAGTTGGCGGATCTGCGGGCCCAGGTGCCGCCGGGGTTTCGGTTTCTCGTCAAGGCCCACCAGGCCTGCCTGCGGCCGACGGTGACAGAGCACGCGACGTTCAGCGTCGGGCAGGCGCAGGTCGGTGATGCAAACCCGTTGTTCCTCGATCCCGTCTACGCGACCGACCACGTCGTCGGCCCGTGCGTCGAGGGGCTGAGCGTCGGACCGGAGGGAGCGCTCGGGCCGATCCTGTTTCAGTTCTCGCCGATGTCGGTCAAGCGACTCGGCGGATCCCACGCCCTGCTCGACAAGCTCGCGGCATTCCTCGATCGCCTGCCCAAGCCCGGCACCGGCACCGACGGCAAGCCGCTGTACGCCGTCGAGGTCCGCAACGACGAACTCCTGACGCTGCACTACGCCGAGGTCCTACACGCCCACGGCGTGGCCCACGGCTTTGCGGTCCATCCAGCGCTGCCGCCGCCGGATCAGCAGGTCATGCGGCTCACAGGCTCAACCGAGCGCGAGAAGCTGATCGCGTACATCCAGAGCCAGCCGGCACTCGTCGCGCGGTGGCTGCTCATCGAGGGGCAGGAGTACGAGAGCGCGAAGCACCGCTACGAACCGTTCGACCGGATCGTGGACGCCGACGATCGCAGCCGCGATGTGCTGGCGGCGATGGTGAAACGAGCCCTCGGCCTCGGTCCGGACCACGGGGCCGCGGCAAGCGGGCGCGAGGCGTACATCATCGTGAACAACAAGGCCGAAGGCAGCGCGCCTCGGTCGATCGAGCGGTTGGCCGGCGCAATAGCCGGCAGTGACGCTTAACGGCTGAGAGTCAAGGACCGACGCGAGGGCGACCGTTGCCGGCCACACGCACAGCCCTTCAACCTCAACCGACGCGTTCAACCCTTCGCTTTGTAGTAGTCCAGGTTCACCTGCACGAACTTGTTCCACTCGCCGGGCAAGTCTTCCTGCGGGAAGATCGCCTTCACCGGGCACTCATCGACACACAGGCCGCAGTCGATGCACGTGTCCGGGTCGATGTAGAGCTGATCGGTCTTTCCGAAATCAGCCTCGGCCTTGGTGGGATGGATGCAGTCCACCGGGCAAACCTCGACGCACGAGGTGTCCTTGGTTCCGACGCAGGGTTCAGCGATGACATGAGGCATACGTCCGATGGTAGCGCTCGGGACATAGCGCGTGGCCGGGACGTGCGGGGGTGCGGGGGTGCGGGGGTGGCCGGGTGATGTGCCGCCACGCAAGTTCACCCATGCACCACATCACCCCTTCACCCAATCATGCCTCAAGTGCGGGCGACAGGACTTGAACCTGCAGGGCCTTGCGGCCACGGGAACCTAAATCCCGCGCGTTTGCCAATTCCGCCACGCCCGCGTGGGGGTTTATTCTAAGCGGACCCCGCCGGGGGCCCGGGGAAGGACCGGCACTTCTCACGCCGCGTGCAAGCGAAGGCCGACGAAAGGCAACAAGCCTGCGGGCCGTCGCGCCCATTCCACGAGTACACCATGTCCACCCGTGATTCCTTTGCCGTTTCCGTCGCTCCGATCTTCCTCCGCGTCGTGCTGGGGGCCACTTTCATCTGGGCCGGATTGGGCAAGTTCATAGCCGACATGCCGGTCCGGGGCGAGCAGGCCGCGGCACTGGCCAACATGGGCGTTGCCAGCGTGCAGGCCAAGGCCAACAGCGCCGCCCCAGAGCCCGCCAAGCCGGTCAAGGACCCGGCAGCCCCCAAGGAAGCGCCCAACGAAGCACCCAAGGACGCACCAAAGAAGCCCAAGGCCGAGGGACCGGCGACCGACGGCACGGTGCGGCTCGCCTCGTTCGCGGTGCTCCCGGCGCAGAACTCAGCCCGCACATTCACCGCGGCGGACTTTCCGAACGAGATTCCCGTCGCCCGCATGTACGGCATCGCCCTGGCGGTGCAAGGGGCCGGCCAGGTGCCGGCGGACTCCAAGGCGGCGTTCCCACTCTTCCCGCCGCAGGTGACGCAAGGACAGTGGCCGCTCTACCAGGCGTGGGCGGTGGCACTGACGGAACTGATCGGCGGATTCCTCATCCTCACCGGGCTGCTGACGCGGGTGGCGTCGTTCTGCATCGCCGGCGTCATGCTCGGGGCAATCTGGCTCACCGAGGTCGGCCCCGCGGTGCAGTCGGGCAATGCGATCTTCTTCGTTCTTCCAGGCAATCGCGAGACCTTCGGCGGCGACTGGAACACGCTCATCATTCAGTGCTCCATGCTGGCAATGGCGCTGAACCTGATGTTCGCGGGCGCCGGAGGCTTGTCCATGGACCGCGCCATCGCCGGGCGGCCGGTGGTGTCGAAGCCCAAGCCGGCACCGCAGGGATGATGCATCAGCGATAGCGGACGACGCCCGCGTTCTCGAGCCACGAGTACCCAATCGAACGCAGCAGGTACAGCGCGCCGCCGAAGCGTTGGCGGTGGCGTGACCACGTGCCGGGGAAGTAACGCTGGCGCAGCCGCTCGAACTCGGGGCGGCCGACCTTCTCGACCTGCGCCAGGCTCTTCTGCTCGTCGTGGGTGCGGAAGGCCCCGAGGTAGCGGGGCAGGCGGGCGAAGCGGGCGCCGTGCTCGTGGAAGCGAAGCACAAGCTCCCAGTCCATCGCGAACTGGAACGACGCATCGACGCGCGAGCCGCAGCGGTCCCAGAGAGAACGGCGCCAGAAGAGCGTCTCCTGGGGGATGTAGTCGCGCCAGAGGAACGCGCTGGTGGAATGGCGCGGGAGCACCCAGCGGCCGACCTCGCGCCCGTCGTGGTCGATGACGAGGCGCTGGCCGTAGATCACGTCGACCTCGGGATGCCGCGCAAAGTGCCCGACCACCGCGTCCATCGCCCCGGGGAGCATCAGGTCATCGGAGTTGATCCACGCCATGATGTCGCCCGTGGTGAGAGCGAAAGCGTTGTTGATGGCATCCGCCTGCCCCTTGTCGGGTTCGGAACGCCACGCCGTCAGCCGCGCTTCGATGGACCGCAGGTAGTCGGCCGAGCCATCACGCGAGCCGCCGTCCATGACGACGTACTCAAGGTTGGGATACCCCTGCCCGAGCACGCTCTCCACCGTGGCCTCAAGAAAGCGGCGCTGGTTGAACGAAGGCGTAACGATCGAAACCCGCGGCGCCGGCGTGTCCGAGCGACCGACTCCTGCCGGAGCCTCCGCGCCGGGCGGAAGCCGCAGCGGCACGGGTGCATGCTGCGTAAACACACCAAGCCGCAGCCCCATGGGCTTGGCGATGTTCTTCAGCGCTCGCTTGGCGCGGGTCGTGGGGTTGAGTCCGCTCGAAACGTCGAGCTCGGAACCGGGCATGGTCAAGCGTACGAGGAAGCCGGCGGTGGGCGTCGGTTGCGGATCGAGGCTGCACCGGCTGAAGCCCGCGGCACTGGATGGGTGCAATACGATGGAGCCATGGCACTCCAGACCCTCATGTCCCGTCTCCGCGGCCAGTCCCCGGCCGACGCACGTCTCGCCGAGCGGCGTCGGCTGGCCGAGTCCTACCTCAACCCGATCTGGGCGAAGCTGGAATCGTGGCTGACGGCGTCGCGGGAAACGACCAACTTCACCTACGACCTGACCGAACTGAACCTCACCCACCTGGCCGGCTTTGTCGCCGGGGTGAGCGGGGCGACGCTGGCACAGGCGGAGGCGATGATCGCGGAGCTGGCCGCGGACAAGGAACTCGCCGAGCACGTCAAGGTGCAGACCCAGAACGCCGGCCCCCGCGGCGAGCTTTCGGATCTGGTCGCCCGCTACGGACGCCGCGCCGGCTGGTACGCCCTCGTCCGTCTCACCAAGCCGCGGCTGGTGGTCGAGACCGGCGTGGAAAAGGGTCTCGGTTCCGTCGTGCTGTGTGCCGCACTCCGCAAGAACGCCGCGGAAGGACACCAGGGCCGGTACCTCGGCACCGACATCGACACCGGCGCGGGCTGGATGCTCAAGGGGCCGTACGCGGAAGTAGGGAAGATCCTCTACGGCGATTCCATCGAGTCGCTCAAGACCATCGACGGGCCGCTGGACTTGTTCATCAACGACAGCGATCACAGCAGCGACTACGAACGCCGCGAGTACGAAACCATCGCGAGCAAGCTGAGCGATCGCGCGATCGTGCTGGGCGACAACGCCCACGTCACCCCCGAGGTGTACAACTTCGCACGCAAGACCGGACGACAGTTCCTGTACTTCCAGGAGCGGCCCAAGGACCACTGGTATCCCGGTGCGGGAATCGGTGCGGCGTTCGGCAAGGAAGGCCGCTAGGAAGGTCATGTCCGCCCGCACCGCCAGTTCGCACGTCGCCGACGCCCACCGGGTGAGCGATGGTGCGGACGGCGTGCCCGCGCCGGTGACGATGGTGACAATCCCCAAGGGCTTCCGCGATCACGCCGGGGTGATCCAGACCAACGCGATCCACAGTTGGGTGAAGCTGGTCCGGCCCGAGTCGGTGATCCTGTGCGGCGACGACCCGGGCGTGCGCGAGATGGCCGACGCAACCGGATCGGTGCATCGACCCGACATCAAGAAAACCGACCTCGGTACTCCCCTGGTGAGCGATGCGATCCTGCGCACGGCCCGCGAGGCCAGGACCCCATGGGTCTGCTACCTCAACGGCGACATCATGCTCGACTCGTCCTTCGGGCGCATGCTCGAACGGGTCGATACCTCGGTGCCGACGCTGATCGTCGGACGACGCATCGACGTCGATGTGACGACGGTGCTCGATCTCGATCGGCCCGACGCGGAGGCGGTGCTCGCGCAGATCGCCGCGGGCGGCACGCTCTCGCCGAGCAACGCGATCGACTTCTTCTGCTTCACGCCCGGCCGCTGGGTGGAGAACATGCCCGACTTCGCCGTCGGCCGGCCCGGCTGGGACAACTGGTTCGTCTTCAACGCGGTGCGCCGCGGCGTGCGCGTGATCGACGCCACCGGCCAACTGCTGACGCTGCATCAGAACCACGGCTACGGGCACGTGCCCAAGGGGACGGGGCAGGCGTGGAACGGGCCGGAGGCCGAGCGACACCGCCAGATCATCGGCTCGTGGTTCTGCTACTTCACGATCGACGATGCGACGCACGTCCTCCGGCCCGACGGCGTGAAGGCCGCGATGAGCGCGACCGCCTGGAAGAGCCGCTGGAAGCGATTCCGCCTGCGAACCACATGGCGGCACCTCATCCCGGAAACGATGCGGGACGAGCGCGAGTCGATCGAGATCCAGCCCGCGGGTTGGCCGCGCACCAGGGTGCGCTTGCAGCGTCTGTTCTTCGCTCTGTTCATCGCGATCGTGCTGGTGCCGCTGCGCCTCGTGCGACGCACCGTCCACAGGCTCTGGTGGCCCCTGCGGATCCGCGTGCTGCGCCCGATCAAGCGCGCCATCGTCGGCAGCAAGCCGACGACCGACGCGTCGGCGAACCACGCCGAGTAGATCCGTTCTCACGGCACGCCGCGGCAGACCTCACGCCTTGGCCCAGGGGCGCACGACCACGATGGTCTCGTCGTCCGGACGCTGCGCGAGGCCGGCGAACTGACGGAGGCTCCAGCGGATGTGCTCGGCGATGCGGCCCGCGCTGGCCTTGGGCTCCTGCTTGAGGATCTCCAGCAAGCAGGCCCGCAGCCGCTTCTTCCCGAACTTCTCGCGCCCGAAGTTCACGGTGTCCACGACGCCGTCCGTGTACGCGACGAGCACGTCGCCCGCGTGCATGTCGTACACCGCACGCTGGTAGCGCTGGCTGCGGTCGATCCCGACGACCATGCCTCCGACCGAGAGCTCGTCGATGTCGGCGGGACCCGGCGCGCGGTGTTCCGGGACACGCACGACCAGCGGCGGTTCGTGTCCCGCGCTGCAGTACGTAAGGCGAAGCTTCACAGGGTCCAGCACGCCGTACCAGAGCGTCGCGAACTCGTTGTCGAGGGTGTCGCGGCACAGGGCGATGTTGACGCGGCTGATCACCTCGTCAAGGTCGTACACGCCCTGGGCGTGGGCGCGGAGGCTCGCCCGCACCGCGGACATCAGCAGCGCCGCCGCGATGCCCTTGCCGACCACGTCGCCGACGACGATGCCGAGATGGCTGGAAAGATTGATGAAGTCGTAGAAGTCGCCGCCGAGCTCGAAGGATGGTTCGTACTTGGCCGCCACGTCGAGGTGCGACCACTCCTTGGTCATCGACGGAACAAACCGCGGCAGCATGCGCCGCTGCACGTCGGTAGCCAGGGCGAGCTGCCGCTGCAGCCGCTGGTCTTCTTCCTGCATCTTGAGCAGGCGGGCCTGCTGCACCGCGACCGCGGCCTGCGCCGCGATCGCGCGGAGCACACGCTTGTCGCTCTCGTCAAACGCCCGCGGCAGACGCGCGTACAGCCGCATGACCCCGATCGGCCGCCCCTGGAACGCCAGGCCCGCGTGGATCGCGGCCCCGAGGCCCTCGGCGATCAGCCGCTGCGGCTCCAGAACGCGCGAGTCCGCGGCAAGATCCTCGCTCACGACCAGTTCGCCGCCGATCGACATCCGGTCGAAGAGCCGGTCCTTGGAAAGCGGACGCGGGTCGTCGAGCCAGTCGCGGCTGAGACCCTTGCTCGCGATGAGCGACAGATTCTCCTCGGTCGGCCCCGAAAGCTCGGAGACTTCCTCGGTCTCCTCCGGCACCAGCACGACGCTGCCGCAGTCCAGCTCGAGCACATCGAGCGCCAGCTCCAGAGCGACCTGCAGCACGCGATCCACGCTCATCGAGCGCGTCAGCATCGTGCTGAGCTTGAACAGCGCGCTGGCTTCCTTCACGCGGTGGCGGAGATCCAGCTCATGCTCGCAGAGTTCGCCCGCGGTGCCGGCCAGGAGCGTGACCACGCGTTCCAGCGTGTCGCGGCCCGCCCCGCCCACACCGGGTGACCCCGGGCCCACACGCAGCGAGCCGATCCGCGTGCCCGACACGACCAAGGGCACGCTCGCCGAGCCTTCGGGGGTCTGCGCAGGCTCGTCTTCGACCACCCAGCTCCGCTCGGTCGTGCCCACCTTGACGATGCGGCCACGGACGTCGAGCAGATCGACCCGCACGCCCGTCAGACGCGAGAGCTGATCGCACAGCTTCACCAGCGAGCCGTCGGAGAGAAAGTCGGTGATCGACAGCCGTCCGGCGGCGCCGCGACCCGCATCACCGGACTGCAACGCTCCCGCCGCCTCGCGGAGACGCTGAGCCGGGGTTTCGGGGTTCTCGGTTGGAATGGGCGGCTCGACGCCGGGGGCGTGCATTGGACGGAAGTTTACGCGTGCCGATCGAACCGCCACGACCGATCGCTACGCCGCGCGGACGACGGTCCGCAGCGCCCGGGGCACGGCCCCGACCGCAGGCAGGCCCGTCGCTCGAACAACGTCCGCAAACGTCGCTTGCCTCTCGTCGTCCGGCTCGTCGAACGCCAGCACCTCAAAGCCGGCGTTCGCACAATCTTCGCGCGAAAAAGGCGAGCGCCCGTCGGCCCCGGGACCGGCTTCGGCGGGGTCGAACGTGTTGTAGATCACAAACAGCCCGCCGCGTCGCAGCGACTCGCGCACCACCCGCAGAAACGCCCGGTCATCGAGATCGAGACGGACATTCGGCTCGTGCGCGTACGCCGCGCCGGGATGCACGTAACCGTTCTTGAGCGTGTTGCGGCTCACGATCAGGTCGAGGCTCTCGGGCTCGGGTGTCCAATCCGTGCCGACACGCCCACGCGAGACTTCGATCGATCCCGGAACCGCGCCGGGGTTGGTCTTCGCCTTGATCGCCCGGATGCTCCCGGTGTCGCCCGGCTCGCCATACATGGCGATCGGAAACGTGTCGGTGTCGATCCCCAGGGTCCGGGCGCCCAGACACGCCATGAGCCGCAGCGGCAGGATGGTGGCGTATCCGATATCCAGAACCCGCAGACCGGCGAGCGAAGAAACACCGGCGCCGGCCAGGGCTTCGATCAAGGGCCAGTACGCCAGCCCGTTTCCGTAGCGACCGTCGTAGTACGCCCGCTCATCGAACTCCCGCGAGAGCAAGAGCGCGCGGTGCTCGGCGGGAAGCTTCAGAACCGCGGACCGGGGGAACAGATCCTTCTTGGCCGGGTACTGGTACAGCCGCCGAGGCTGGATCCACGGCAGCGAGCCGGTGGCATCCAGCCAGTCCCGCGCGACATCAGAGGACGCGTGCGCACGCAGCTTCTTCGCCATGGCCTGCAGCCGCGCAACGTGGGAGCCGGGTTTGATCGCTTGATCCGCCGCCAACCGCATCGCCTCCGACTCGTTCCCTTGATCTGCACCGTCTCCGTCGATCCTCCCCGCTCATTCCGTGCCGTACATGCGGTCGCCCGCGTCGCCCAGGCCCGGCTCGATGTAGCCCTTCTCGGTCAGGCCCCGATCAAGTGCGGCGGTGTACACCATCACATCGGGATGATCCTTCAGCAGACGTGACACACCTTCCGGCGCCGCGACGAGGCAGATCATGCGGAGATCGCGGGCGCCCTCGTCGCGGAGCATCTGGATCGCCGCCGCGGCACTGCCGCCCGTGGCCAGCATCGGGTCCACGAGCACGACCGGACCGGCGTCGAGCCCCTTGGGCAAGCGCTTGAGATACGCGACCGGCTTGAGTGTCTTCTCGTCGCGGGCGATGCCCAGGTGACCCACGCGGGCCTCGGGCATGATGGTCAGAATGCCCTCGACCATGCCCAGTCCCGAGCGCAGCACGGGAACGACGGTGATCGTGGCGCTGAGCCGGCGCGCCTCGGTCTCTTCCAGGGGCGTGCGGATCGTGACCGGCGCGGTGGGGAAGCTGCGCGTCACCTCAAAGACCATCAGACCCGCGATCTGCGACAAGAGCGCCCGAAAGGGCCGGTGCCCGGTGGTCTCATCGCGGATCCACGAAAGCTTGTGCTGAATCAGCGGATGATCGAACACCACCAGATTCGGAAACTGCGGGTGACGCGTGGGCATGACGCAAGCGTATCGACGCCCCGGCGGCGCGAGCGTGCATCGTCCTTGGCGAACCGCGCCGGAACGCACACCCGAGCCCGATCGCGCCGACACGCAAACGCCTCGTTGTCCGAAACCGCCGGGCATTTCCCGCGTACCGCCACAAAGCTCTTGCGTTTCGCGAGATCCCGTGGGATGCTGTGACGGTTCTCGAAGCAGCAGTGTGCATCACGTCCGGAGCCTTTTCATGACCTTGACCGGTCGTCGCATCGCGTGGTCCTTCGGCCTCATCGGCCTGGCGTCGCTCGCCGGGGCGGCGGCGCCTCGGAACGTCCTCGTCCGCGTCGCGCCCTTCACCGACCGCGCCGCGGCGTTCGCGAACCTCACCATCGAGCACGAGTCCCGCCTCGTCCCGGGCCTGACCATCGCCCGAGTCCCCGAGACCGAACCCCTCGACTCCGCGCTCGCCCGCCTCCGCGCCACCCCGGGTGTTCTCTACGCCGAGCCCGATCGCCTGCTCGCCCTCGCCTCGCGCCCCTCCGTTCCGCCGAGCCACCTTCCGGCCCCCACCGCTCTCGCGGCGACGCCCACCTTCAACCTCAACATGATCAACGCGCCCGCCGCGTGGCCGCTCTACGGCAAGGGCGCCGGCATCAAGGTTTCCGTCCTCGACACCGGCCTCGCCTTCGCACACACCGGGATGCCCACGCCCGCCGCCAGCGCCTCGTTCGTGCCCGGTCAGACCGCCGACGACTACCACTTCCACGGCACGCACTGCGCCGGCACGATCGTCGGCAAGGATTCCATCTTCGGATCCTTCTCCGTCGCGCCCGAGGCCACGCTCCTGGTCGGCAAGGTCGTCTGCGACGGCGGCTGGGGCGCCCTCTCGTGGCTCATCGAAGGCATCGACTGGTCCGTGGCGCAGGGCGCTTCGGTCATCAGCATGTCGCTCTCCTCGGGCGAAACGTCCCAGGCGCTGGCCGATTCCTGCCAGGCCGCGTTCGACGCCGGCGTCGTGCTCGTCGCCGCCGCCGGCAATGAAGCCATCAACACGCCCCGGTATCCCGCCGCGTACCCGAGCGTCATCGCCGTCGGCGCAGTGAACGCGTCCGCCGCCCATTCCACCTTCTCCAACACCGGCCCGCACCTGTCCGTCGCCGCGCCCGGCGAGAACGTGCCCAGCGCGATCCCGATCGCGACCTCGTTCGTCTCCTGGTCCGCGGGTTCCAAGAAGGCCAGCCAGTTCACCGGCAGTTTCGGAGGCACCGTCGCCGCCCAGGTCGTGCACTGCGGCGAAGGCACGCCCGCGGAGATTCCGCCCGCCGCCGCCGGCAAGATCGCCCACATCCGCCGCAGCAACGCGCTCACCTTCGCCGAGCAGTTCGGCAACGCGGCCGCTGCGGGCGCGATCGGCGTCGTCATCTCCAACAACGCACCCAACTCGCTGATTCAGGACTCGCTCGCACCCAACTTCCTGATGGTCCCCTGCGTCCTCATCTCGCAGTCCGATGGCGACGCCCTCCTCAGCGTCGCCACCGAGATCGTCACGATCGGCCAGGGCTACTCCGGTCACTTCTACGGCGTGCTCACGGGCACCTCGCAGGCCACGCCCCACGTCGCCGGCGTCGCCACCCTGCTCCGCGCCGCCTTCGCCCCCGCCATCATCGAACCGCGCGCGATCCGCTTCGCCATCGAGCGCACCGCCACCGACATCGACGACCCCGGCTTCGACGAGTCCACCGGCCACGGGCTGCTCAACGCCAAGCACGCCGCCGACTACTTCGCCGGCCGCATCCGCTGCCGCGGCGATCTCAACAGCGACAACCATGTCGATGACACCGACTTCTCCATCTTCGCCGTCGCCTACGACGAACTCCTGAGCCCGGCTGGCACCTACACCGGCGCCGACCTCACCGGCGACGCGCTCTGCGACGACACCGACTTCCAGCATTTCGTTCAGTTCTACAACATGCTCGTGTGTCCGTGACCAGGCCTCCACTCCACGCTTCCACTCCACGCCCGAAGCCACGGATGACCGAAGGCAACATGCTCCGGCAGGTCAGCGGTTGACCGCTCGGTCAAGCCTCAGGCATCCGAACGCCCGGGTGCCCATCACCGATCTCGCGGCACGACCACCCTTTGGCGCTGCCAAATCCCGTGGTTTCCCGGACTTCCGCTTTCCCATTGCATCATCCGGAGGTTTGTGGGACACTTCGCACGCCAAGGAGGACTCCACGCATGCCGATACATCCCCGCGCCGTTGCGGTGCTTGTGCTCTTTATCGTGTCCGGCCTCGCGCTCGCCGCGTCGCCCAACGACCGTCCTTCCGCACTCCTGCGTGATTCCGCCCACGCCCTTGAAGGCGACGCGCCCGGCCACGGCTTCATCGCCGCCGACGCCCTGCGCGCCATCCCCGCGTACCACCCCTCGCAGATCCTCGTCCGCTTCGAGCCCTTCGCCGATCGCGCCGCAATCGCCCCCGCCCTCGAAGCCGCGGGCGTGCGACAAGTCGTCCGCTCCATCAACCTCGTTCCCGGCCTGCAGGTCCTCGCCATCACGCCCGGCACGGTCGAGGAGACCTGTGCCGCACTCCGCCAGATCCCCGGCGTCCGCTACGCCGAGCCCGATCGCGTCCGTTTCGCCCACGCCCAGAACACGCCCTACGGCATCCCCATGGTGAACGCCGACATCGCCTGGGCCAACCACGGCACCGGCGCCGGCGCCAAAGTCTGCGTCCTCGACACCGGCGTCGACACCACCCACCCCGACCTCCCCCCCACCGTTGCCGCCCAGTCCTTCGTCCCCGGCCTCACCGTCGAAGATTTCAACCGCCACGGCACCCACTGCTCAGGCACCGTGCTCGGCCTCAACAACGACGAGGGCGTCATCGGCGTCGCTCCCGGCGCGTCGCTCATGATCGGCAAGGTCCTCAACAACGGCGGCTGGGGCACCGACGCGTGGATCGTCGAGGGCATCGATTGGGCCGTGGCCAACGGCGCTGATGTCATCAGCATGTCCTTCGGCGACGACGAGCCCAATCAGGCCGCCACCGACGCCTGCGCCGCCGCTGAAGCCGCGGGCGTCCTGCTCGTCGCCTCCGCCGGAAACGAGGCAACCGCCAACCCGCGCTACCCCGCCACCAACCCGGGCGTCATGTCCGTCGCGGCCCTCAACTCCGATTCCACTCTGGCATCCTTCTCCAACTTCGGCCCGCTCCTCTCGATCTCCGCTCCCGGCGTCGGCGTCGAATCCAGCACGCCCATCGTCCAAACCCGCGTCTTCTTCAACGCCGCCAATCGCAACGCCCAGAACCTCTCCGGCTCCCGCGGCGGGTCGCTCCCGCCCACCGAAGTCGTGGACTGTGGCCTGGGCATCACCGCCGCTGAGTTCCCGCCCACGGTCGTCGGCAAGATCGCCCACATCCGCCGCGGCGGCGCCACATTCCAAGTCAAAGCCGCCAACGCCGTCGCCGCCGGTGCCGTGGGCGTGCTCATCTCCAACAACTCCGGCGGCACCACCACCTTCACCGGCAACCTCAACGACACCTTTGAGATCCCCGTCTTCGGCATCTCCCAGAACGACGGCAACCTGCTCCAGGCCGGCGGCATCACCGCCACCATGACTCAGACCAACGTCGGCCACCAGTACGAACTCCTCAGCGGCACGTCGATGTCCTGCCCGCACGTCTCCGGCGGCGCCGCACTGCTCATCGGCCTCTTCAAGTCCACCGGCCTCACCCCCGCGCTCCCGCCCGCCAGCACCCGCTGGATCCTCGAGAACACCGCCACCGACCTCGGCGCCCCCGGCCGCGACGACACCTTCGGCCACGGCCTCTTGAACGTGAAGGCCGCCGCCGACTACCTCGCCGGCCGCGTCCGCTGCCGCGGCGATCTCAACGCCGACGCCATCTGCGACGACAGTGATTTCACGCTCTTCGCAGGTCTGTATAACGAGCTCATCAGCCCCGGCGGCCCCTGGACCGGCGGCGACCTGAACGGAGACGGCACCTGCGACGATGCCGATTTCGTGATCTTCGTGGGTACGTACAACGACCTGATCTGCCCCTGATTCTGCAGGCCTTTTTACGGTTTCCGACTTCGCGCGTCAGAAGGGCTCTGATACACTGCGCGTGCCGCGGTCTCACGGGACGCGGGTCATCCAAAGAGGGATCCACACGATGCCGACCAACTTCCGCCGTTCGCTCGCTCTCGCTGCGCTCACGGGTCTCACCCTCGGGATTTCTGCCAAGGCCCAATCGAGTTCCGAGCAGCCCGGCGCGTTCGAGAAAGCCTCGCTCGACAACCTCGCCGGCTACACCCCCGGCAAGGGCATCGCGTCGCGTGACGTTCTTACCGCCCCCGCCGCGTTCCATCCCTCCCGCGTGATCGTCCGCTTCGAGCCGTTCGCCGACCGCGCCGCCCTGGCGCCCGCGCTGCAGGCCGCCGGCGTCCGCGAGGTCGTTCGCACCATCGATCTGGTCCCCGGCGTCACCGTCGTCCGCACCACCGGCGACAACGCCGCCGAAGTGGTCGCCCGGCTCAACCAGACCCCCGGCGTCCAGTACGCCGAACTCGACAGCGTGCACCATGTCGATGCCCAGACCACCGGCTACGGCGTGCTCTTCATCGGCGCACCCACCGTGTGGTCCACCTACGGCAACGCCGGCGCGGGCGTGAAGCTCGCCGTTCTCGACAGCGGTCTGGACACGACGCACCCCGACCTGCCGACACCCGTCGCCATCTCGTCCTTCGTCACCAACCCCGTCGTCGAGGGCCCGGAAGATCTGGAAGATCACGGCTCGCACGTCACCGGCATCGCTGTCGCGGTGGACAACGACATCGGCATCGTCGGCGTCGCGCATCAGGCCGATCTCATCACCGCCAAGGTGATCGCCAACAGCGGCGCGGGCTTCACCAGCGACATCATCGCCGGCCTCGACTGGGCGGTCGCTCAAGGCGCCCGCGTGGTCAACATGTCGTTCAGCGGCACCGCCTACAGCCAGGCTTTCGCCGACTCGATCGCCGCCGCCCACGCCGCCGGCACGCTCCCCGTCTGCACCATGGGCAACACGGGCGTCGAGCAGGTTCGGTATCCCGCGGCGTATCCGTTCGCCATGCCCGTTGCCAACGTCGACGGCTTCGGCATGATCTCGAACACCTCCACCAGCGGTTCCCACTGCTCGGTCGCCGCACCCGGCGTGAGCATTCAGTCCACCGTCCCGGTCATCGCCTGGAAGGCGAACTTCGTCGGCCAGGATCGCGCGGCGCTCAAGATCACCGGCTCCACCAATCGAACCGTCACCGCGCCCGCCTACTACTGCGGCTTCGGCGGCAACGCCGTCGACTTCCCGCCCCAGGTCGCCGGGAACATCGCCCACATCCGCCGCGGCGGTTCGTTCTCGTTCGCGACGAAGATCACCAACGCGTTCAACGCGGGTGCCATCGGTGTCATTGTCTCGAACAACGTCGCGGGACTCAACCAGGCCTCCATGGGTGCCGCCAGTTCCTCCATCCCCGCCATCACGATCTCGGACACCGACGGCAATCTCCTGCAGGCCAATGACGGAGCTGTCGTCACCATCGCCCAGTTCAACAACGGCCACAGCTACGCCAACCTCAGCGGCACCTCCATGGCGGCCCCGCACGTGACCGCCACCGCGGCCCTGCTGTTCAGCAACTTCGTCCCTGCCGCGCCCCTCCCGCCTCTGGGCCCCGCCACCGTCCGCTGGGTGCTCGAGGACACCGCGATTGAAGCCGGTGACATCGGATTCGATAAGCGCTACGGCTGGGGCATCATCAACGCCGCCGGCGCCGCCGGATACCTGCACGGCCGCATCAACTGCCCCGGCGATCTGAACAACGATCTGTCCGTTGAGGATGCCGACTTCGTGCAGTTCGCCGAGGCGTACAACGAGCTCGTCGCCCCGGCGGCCTATACCGCCGGCGATTTCAACGGCGACTCGGTCACGGACGATGCCGATTTCGTGATCTTCGCGGAATCCTACAACGCCCTGCTCTGCCCGTGAGGCGCCGCGCCGCCCGCGGCCGAGCCCCCGGGGCCGCCGGCACAACCGCGTTCTCAATATTTGAACGAAGCTGCAACCCTTGACGCCGCCGTTCTAATAGGACGTGATCATCTCCAAGCCCGGTTCCGGGCGTGCTATCTCGTGCTGGGTTTCGGAAGGACACAACATGCCCGACGCTCTTCTCCGCCGCGTTGCCGTCGCGGTCTCGCTCGCGTGCGCCGGTTCCGCCGCGTTCGCGGGTCTGCCCACCCGTTCGCATCCCAATGCGATCTTCCTGAACTCCCCCGCCTCCCGTGCGGGTGACCAGCCCGGCCGCGGCTTCATGACGCTCGACCAGATCGCGGCGGAGCTCCTGAAGCCCGCCCGCGTCCTGGTCCGCTTCGAACCCTTCGCCGATCGTGCCCAGGGCCCGCTCTCCGACGCGGCACTCCGGTCGCTCGGCGTCGAGCGCGTCGAGTTCACCATCGATCTGGTCCCGGGCCTGACCGTCCTCAAGGTCGATCCGGATCGCGCCGCGGCGATCGCGCAGACGCTCCACAACACGCCCGGCGTCCGCTACGCCGAGCTCGACGGCATCGCCCGCAAGATGGCCCAGTCCACGCCCTACGGCATCGCGATGGTCAAGGCGCCGGCGTTCTGGACCAGGTTCGGGCGCGGCGGGGGGGTCCGGATCGCGGTCCTCGACACCGGCCTCGACATGACCCATCCCGACCTGCCGACCGCCACGATGGCGCAGTCCTTCGTCGCCGGCCTCTCGGTCGACGACATCGATCAGCACGGCTCGCACGTGGCCGGGACCGCGATGGCGCTCGACAACACCGTCGGTGTCGTCGGCGTCGCGCCGCAGGCCCAGTTGCTGGTCGCCAAGGTTCTCAACAACGAGGGCTTCGGCAACTGGTCGGAGATCATCAGCGGCATCAACTGGTCCGTGGCCAACAACGCCCGGGTGATCAATATGTCGCTCAGCGGGCCCACCGCGCCGCAGTCGGTGAAGGACGCGTGCGACGCGGCCCTCGCCGCCGGCGCGCTGGTGGTCGCCGCCGCCGGAAACGACGGCGACAACTCCAACGAGTATCCCGGCGCCTTCCCGTCCGTGATGGCCGTCGCCGCCGTGGACCAGAATCGCGCGTGGGCGGACTTTTCGAACTTTCGACCCGACATCTCCGTCGCCGCCCCCGGCGTCGGCGTCCTGAGCACCGTGCCGCTCAGCTCGGTCACGGTCACCTGGGGCGCCAACAGCAGGCCCGCCAACCACATCCTCGGCACCCCGCTCCGCGCGTACACCGGGCGTGTGTACGACTGCGGCGAGGGCAGCTTCTTCCTCGACTTCCCGGACCAGGTCCGCGGCGAGATCGCTCTCATCAGGCGTTCCTTCTGGACCGACTTCATCGGCGTCGATTACGTCATCGAGAACGCCTGGGATGCCGGCGCCTACGCCGTCATCATCGCCAACAACACGGCGGGCAGCTTCACCGCCGACATGGGCTACTCCACCTTCCGTCCCGGCGTCACCGTCTCTCAGGCGGACGGCAACACCATCCGCGCCCTCGGCAACGGCGCGACGGTCACCATCGGCCAGTCCTCCAGCGGCCACGACTACGACTACTTCGACGGCACGTCCATGGCCACCCCGCACGTCTCCGGCGCCGCCGCGCTGCTCTTCTCCGCCTTTGCACCGGCGCCCGCGCTCCCCCCGCTCCCGCCGCAGACCATCCGATACGTGCTCGAGCGAACCGCCTCGGACGCGGGAACCCCCGGTCGCGACAACTACTTCGGCCACGGGATCATCGACGTCGAAGCCGCCGGCAACTACCTGCACGGACGGATCAGGTGCCCCGGCGACCTCAACGCCGACACCGTCGTCGACGACCTGGATTTCCAGCAGTTCCTGGGCTTCTACAACACGCTGACGGCGCCAGCCCGCTATACCAACGCCGACTTCAACGGCGACAGCGTGACCGACGACGCGGACTTCCAGCTCTTTGTCGTGACCTACGACGCGCTGCTGTGCCCGTAACAGTCCGGCGCATGCCCGCAGCGTACCGACGCCGCACGCCTCGGGCGGGGGTCATCGAATACGGCAAGACCGGGATGGGTGCGGCCGCTCTGCTCGCGGGTCGTTACCCGAACGCGCTCACATGCCCGTCGGGTGCGCCACGACGAAGTCGAAGAACCCGCGGATGTCGTCGCTCTCGGGATCATCGAGCATCTTGAACATCTTGGCGGTCGGGTTCCAGAACATCTGCCGCTCGCCCCGCTTGACCGCGAGCAAGAAGGGGAACCCGACCTGCTCGGTACCGTCCACCCACTCGCCCTTGATCGCGCGGCGGAGAATCTCGCCGTAGACGAGTGATAGGAAGAACACGAAACCCGCCGCGTCGTCGTACTCCTCGGTGGTTTCGCAGGTCGCGTCGCGCACATCCGCGAGCACCTCCGGCATCTTGTCGACGCTCTCGCGCGTCAAGTTCAACCCCGGCAGGTCTTCCTGCATTCCTGCGACCCACTGGTCGACAAACTCCGGCACCTTCGCCGGATCAAACGACGGCAGACCGGAGCACTTGTCGAGAATCTCGTCACCACCTGGCATCGGGTTTCCTCCACCTTAACCGGCGCACGACACGCATGCCCCATGGCCTCACGATAGCAGATCGGCGCGTGTGCAGGCCGCACGATGCGACACGGGCGCTACGGTCTTAACATCCCGGACAATCGACTGCGTGTTGTGGAATCGGCGGCATGGCCCCCGCCCGGACGCCCCAAGGTCAACGCCGAGTCCCGATGCCTTGACCGTCGTGTCCGGTCCCTCGCGCCGAGTGCCTCACCGATGAACCCCGACGACCACGTCTGCCTCTGCTTCCGCGTCAGCCTGCGGAAGATCCGCACGTTCCTCGCGGTGAACAACCCGCCGGTGGCGTCGCTCATCTCCGAGTGCCTCTCCGCCGGCACCGGTTGCATGTGGTGCGTGCCGTTCTTGAAACACCTCCACGCCCAACACCAACGCGGCGACACCCCCGACCTTCACGTTTCGCCCGAGCGCTACGCCGCGGCACGGCTCACGTATCACAAGACCAACGAGCGCGACGAGACGATCGTCCGCGACGCCCAGACCTAACGAACCGTCCCGCGCAAGCGGAGGGCCACCCACGCGCACGAACTCCCGCCTCCAGTTCCGTGTGACGATCACTCTCTGAACACTTCGGCGCTGCTCTAGAACGCGCCCCTGATCAGCGGCCCGTGACGCACGATGGCACGCGGTCCAAAAGACTCCTACATCGCGGCCAGCAGACACGGCCTCGCAACGTCGCCGTTCATCGACACGAAGTCGTGTCAATCCGCGGCACCGTTTGTCGCGTGCCATCGCGTGAACGCTCAATTGTCAAGATTTCGTCGAATCCGATTCTCGAGCACTTCACAAGCAACCTGCCACACGCCGTTTCGTATCGACAGCGTGTCGCGCCTTTCCCCTCACACGAGAAGGATCTCTCCGATGCGTCTCACCCTCACCGCCATCGCCACGCTCACCTGCGTCTCAGGCCTCGCCCAGGCCCAGATCCCCGCCTGCGCCGAGTGCGTCGACACCCCGCCGGTCTACAACCCGGCAACCGGCACCTCCTACGTTCTCATCAAGTCCGCCTGCAACTCCAACGACCCGCTCGCCATCCCGGGATGGACGCGTGCTCAGGGCCTCGCCGTCCTCCGCTTCGACCGCAATCTCGCGACGATCGAGAGCCAGGAAGAGAACGACTTCATCCTCACCAATCTCGCGATGCCGATCGGACGCGAGTTGTGGATCGGCCTGTGGTACAACAACAACGTCGCGGGCTCGTGCAACACCCGCTACGTGTGGATCGGCGGCAGTTCCGCCTCGTTCCGCAACTGGTCGCCCAATGAGCCCAACTGCGCCGAAGGCTGCTTCGGCTTCGGAAACGTCGGTTATGTCGCCATGTCCCCCTCCACCGGCAAGTGGAACGACACCAAGAACGGCGCCCAGTGTTGCTACGGCACAGAAATCCACGGGCTCGTCGAGATCGCCTGCCCGGACGCCGTTTTGCTCGCGCCCGGCGACACCGAAACCGCCACCGGCGGCAGCGTTGTTCTGACCACCTCCCTCAACGCCGGCGCGTCCGGTTATGGACGAAAGACCACCTTCCAGTGGCGTCGCGACGGCATCCCGCTCACCAACGGCGTCACCCCCTGGGGCAGCACCATCTCCGGCGCTCGCACAACCAACTCCTCCTCCGCCACGAACTCGCTCACCATCACCAACGCGCAGCCCAACGACACCGGCGAATACGACGTCGCCATGATCACCACCTGCCGCCCCTCAATCATTACCGACTCCGCCATCCTCCAGGTCCGCTCCCCGTGCGCCGCGGACCTCAACGCCGACAACAAGGTCGACGACGACGACTTCGTCATCTTCGCCGCCGCGTACAACCTGCTGCTCTGCTCCGATCCCTCCATGCCCGCCGGCTGTCCCGCCGATCTCAACGCCGACACCAACGTCGACGATGCCGACTTCGCCCTCTTCGCCCCCGCGTACAACCTGCTGCTCTGCCCCTGAGATCGCAATCGGCAGATCGCAACAAGTCCGATCAGCGGCGTGACCCCAACCCCGTGCCACCAACCTCGGCTCCGCGAGGTTGGTGCTCTCGCGCCCCCGCCAAACCAATCTCCGCGCACACCGTCGCCCTTGTGCGCACAACCGCGTCGTTGCACCCATAATTCTCGCCTGCGACGCCCCGCGCCCGTTGAATCACCCAATCGCTTCTGCGAAACTCCCGCCCATCACACCCTGCCGGGTGCCGGGGGACCTTCGCCATCGCGCTCCAGATCCCATTCAACCCGCCCGATCAGGACCTCCCCGAGGTCCTCGAGCATCTCCAGCGCCCCGACTTCACCCTCGAAACCTGCGCCGAGTGGCTCCGCACCGATCTCCCATCCCTCTGCGTCTTCCTCACCTCCGACCGCGGCCTCGCCCTCCTCGCGCACACGGAACTCGCGCAGGCCATCCACATCCGCGCGATCGCCATCGCACAACTCCCCCGCGTCATCGACGCCATGACCTACGCGCTCGAAGATTTCGCCGACACCTGCCGCAACGTCCCCATCAACCCCAAGAGCATGCAAGCCCTCGAGTTCGTCGAACGCGCCAAAGACACCGCAAGACGCAACGGCCAGCTCCTACTCCGCCTCGCCCACTTCACCCCCCGCCCGCTGCGCGGTTACGGGCCGCCCTCCGCGCCTCCTCGCCCCGCGCAGTGGGGAGAGGACCGCTTGGCCGCAGGCCAAGCAGGTGAGGGGAACGAGGCTCACGTCAACGCCTACGCGGTCGAATCCGTCACCGCCGCAGCACCCATGCCCAACAGGAACCCCACGCGCGAGCGTGGGGTCACCCCAGCCGAGCACCCGCAGCCGACTTCCGCCAACCCACCACTTCCATCGCCATGGCTGACCGCCGCAACGAGCCCCGAGCGTGAGCGAGTGGGTCCAGCCTTCACGAACCCCACGCGCAAGCGTGGGGCCACCGACGCTCGCAAAGCACAGCCCACACTCGACTACAACGCGGAACTATCTCCTTCCCCCGCCTCAACGAGCCCCGAGCGTGAGCGAGCGGGTGTCTTCACTCCCGCCTCGCGCGCACCACCCACCAAAGCGATACCCGTACCGCTGACCATCTCCGCGCGAGCAATCACGCGAACGGCATCGCTGCACGAAACCACGACCTGTGCGCACCACCCGCCCACCGGCCCGCCGCGTCCCGACGCGCACCGCGTCTCCCACAACTGACAAAACGAAAACGGCCGGAGGACATCCTC
>ERZ1066133.21-NODE-21-length-105483-cov-12.526018_pt1 | contig 105483 bp, 77 predicted proteins | sample MGYA00382780_ERZ1066133 | MGnify/ENA primary metagenome ERZ1066133 (study PRJEB33369, sample SAMEA5778363) | biofilm metagenome | biome: Industrial cooling water; feature: Water cooling tower basin; material: Biofilm | place: United Arab Emirates | collected... | reverse complement strand
GGCGCGGCGCCGGCGAGCGGTTCGGCGCCGGCGGGCAGCGCCGCGACGGAGTCCACGGCTGGGGCGGCGGGCGCCTCGGTGGAGGGCGGGACGGTCGCGGGTGCGTTCACCTCCGCGCCCGGCCCCGCGGGGTCAGGCTGCGCGGCGGGCGGCCCGTCCGCCGCCGCGGCCGGCGGGAGCAGCGCCATGCCGAGCAGGTGCAGGGCACCGTCCTCTGAGCGCCGCGCCGAGAGGGCCGCGCCGCGCACAGCCAGCTCGAGGCCCTCGACGCCGGGCGCGGCCGGGTCGGAACGCGACAGAGCCCCCACCGAGAGGCTTTCGAAAGACAGAGCCGGAGGCCGCGTTTCCTGGGGGCTGAGCTCGAAGCGCTCGATCGCCGCCGCCAGCCGGCGCCCCTCCGCCTCGGGCGACAGACGCGCGGAAAAACGGGCCTGCACACGCCCGCGCTGCCATTCGCTGAGCACCCCCTGCGGCAGATATCCGGAGAGGGGCTCGAGCTGCAGCCCGCCGGCATCGAGGAAACCATCCAGGGCCAGGGCGCCCGCGGCGCTGCCGAGGTTGCCGGCCACGCTCAGGGACCCCGCGTCCGGCTCCAGGGACAGGCGCACATCGAACGAGGCCGGCGGATCGGCCGGACCGCTCGAATAGCCCTGCAACCAGGCGGAGAGGTCGAGGCCCAGTTCGACGGGCTCGGGCAAGCTGCGGTCGCGCCATGCGAGGCGCAGATCCGTGCATTCGAAGCGCTCGAGGCGCAGCTGCGGGGCGGGTCGATCCGACGCGACGGAGGGCGCCGCTGCGGCAGCGGATCCGGAGCTCGGCTGCGCGGAGGCGACCTCCCCCCTAGGCGCCGCGGCGGCGGTGTCAGCGGGCGCCGGGGGCGGCTCGGCCGGTGGAAGCAGGCGCAGGCCGAGCAGATTGAGCCCGCCCTCGGCGTCGCGCTCGACCTCGAGCCGCCCGCCGGCCAGGCGCAGGCGCCCCAGGGTCAGGTCCCCTTGGCCGAAGCGCGCGCCGCTCCAGGCCAGCTCGCCCAGGGCGGCCTGGGTGCGTTCGCCGCTGCGCCACTCGAGCGCGCTCAGGTCGGCTTCGATGGCCGTGCGGCCAGCGACCGTCCAGAGCGCGGCGCCGAATCCTCCGGCGAGGGTTGAAGCTCCGTCCTGGGGCTGCACGCCGGCCTCGGCGAGCAGCGGCCGCAGGGCCGCGTAATCGAGCCCCGCAAGCTCGAAACGGCCGCTCAGCCCGAGCCCGTCGCCGGCGCCCGGCGGCCGCAGGCTGGCGGCCAGGGACAGGCGCTCGAACAGGCCCACGAGGCCGAGTTCGAGGCGCAGCTCGCCCGCGCAGGGACGCCCGCCGAAGAGCACCAGATCGCGCCCGCTGACTTCGAGCGGCGCGGTGACGAGCCGCGGGGACCCCGGGCTGGCGGCGTCGAGGAAGGCCAGCTCCACCCGACCGACCTCGATGCTCTGCACCGCGATGCCGGGGGGCTCCCCGGCCTCGGCGGGCGCGGGCTCCGCGGCGGGGGCCGGTGCGCCGTCGCCGGCGAGGGGCTCCGAGGGCTGCGCGCGCGCCGGCGGTTCGTCCGCGGATTGTTCGAAGCCGAGCAGCGCGAGTTTGCCGGCGGCGTCGCGGCGCGCCTCCAGCGCCAGCCCGTCGAGGCGCAGCGCCGCGAGCGTCAACGCTCCGCTCGGATCGCTGGCCAGACCCTCGAGGGCCAGCTCGCCCAAGCGCAGGGCCGGGGCCGCTGCCTGCCCGTCCTCGGGCCGGTCGACGAACTCGAGCTCGGACAGGCTTAGGTCGGTGCTGCGGCCGCCGGCGGCGTCGGTGCGGCTCTGCGCCGCAAGCCGCAGGCGCAGGTCTCCGGCGCGCCAGGTGGAGCGCAAGCCGGCCAGGGCCAGATAGGGCGCCGCCGCCTGCGGAGCGAAGCCGCGCAGCTCCAGGTCGAGTTGCGCGCCCGGCTGGCCGCCCAGCTCCAGGGCGCCGGCGAGACGCAGTCGATCGAACAGCCCCGGGCTGGCGAGTTCGAGCGCGAACGGGCTCGGGTCGCCGGAGCCGTCGAGCTCGAGGCTGGTCAGGCTGCCGCCGACCAGCTCGAGGGCCAGGGCGCGCGGCTCGGCCCAGGATCGATCGAGCAGCTCGATGCGCCCGCTTCCAAGCTCGAGTTGGCCCAGGGCCAGGCCGCGCGCCGGTCCGGAACCACGCGGCTCGGGCTCGGGCTCGGCAGGTTGCTCCGCAGGGTCCCCGGGCCGCGGGCCCAGCACCATGCCGGCGAAACTCGGGCGCCCGGCCGGATCGAGCTCGGCGCGCGCCAGCAGGTCCCCCAGCGCCAGGCGCTCGATCTCGAGCCGCGGGCCGAACAGGGCCGCGATCTCGGCTTGCGCGCCGCCGAGCCCGAGCACGCGCTGGTCGCCGGCGCTGAGCTCGAGCGGTCCGAGCGCCAGGCTCGCGCGGCATTCGCTCAGATCGGCGCGCGCGGCGCGCACCTGCGCTTGCAGGCGCCCGCGGCCGGACAGGGGACGGGCGGCGCTGGCATCGATGCCCACGGCCGCGAGCCAGGGCGCATAGCGCGCCAGGTCGAGGCGCGCCAGGTCGAATTCGCCGCTCAGGTCGGCCTCCGCGCCGGCGCTGGTGCCGCGCAGGTCGCAGCGCAGGCGATCGAGCCCATCGCGGGCGGCCAGCGAGAGCTCGACGCGCGCGGGGCGCTGGCGCGAGCCCAGGTCATCGACGTTGAGCTCGAAGCGCAAACGCTCGCTCAGGGCCGGAGTCTGCAGCTCGTCCTGCAGGTCGATGGCCACGCGCTGCACGCGCAGGAAGGTGACCTCGAAGGGCAGGGCCAGTTCGATCGGGCTTTGGCGTTGGTCGGCGGCGGGGTCGCCCGCGGGGTCCGGCTCCGGCGCGCTCGAGGCCGGGACCGCAGACCCGGAATCGCTGGGCAGGTGGCGCTCGAAGTTCCAGGCTCCGGCGGCATCCCGGGCCAGCAGCAGGTCGAGCCCGTCGAGCTGGATCTGATGGGCGCGCAAGCGGCCGCCGAGCAGCGCGGAAAGGTCCAGGTCGAGCTCGAACAGGTGCAGGCGCAGCAGCTCGTCGGCGGGGTCCGCCAGGCGACCGGCGCGGCTGGCATGGGGCGAGCGCGCGCGCACCGAGAGGTCGCGCAGCGACACACGGCCGCCCAGCAGGCCGAGGTCCAGGTCGCCCAGGCGCGCCTCCAGCCCGCGGGGTTTGAGCAGCAGGTTGAGCACCGGCTCGACGGCCCAGGGCAGGGCCAGGCGCAGGAGCACCAAGGGCAGGGCCAGCCAGGCCAGCCGGCGCAGCCAGGGGCGAGGGCGGGACGAGGGGCGAGCGCTCATGACGACGATCCTTGGGCTTCGGCGGCGGCGGCCAGGGCTTGGCGGCGGGCTTCGCGGCTCGCCAGCGGGTCGAAACCGGCCGGGGCCAGCCCGCGCTTGGTCAGGAAGTCGAAGGCGCGCACGCGCGCCGCCGGGGTCGGGTCCTCGAGGAAGCCGAGGTTTTCTTGCACGATCGCGCGCTCGAGGTCGGCGATCGAGGCCGCGTCGCGAGCCAGCTCGAGCCAGGTGCCCGGGAAGCGGCCCAGCTCTCCGCCGTGCAGCCACAGGGCCGCCTCCAACTCGTCCGCCAGCCGGCCCTCGGAGGCCCAGCGCAGGGCGATCTCCAGGGCCAGGCGCTCGAGGGCCAGGCCCGTGGAGCCGGCCTCCGCCAGGACCGCCGCATCCGCGCCGAGCCGCTGCTGGGCCAAGGCGGCGAACTCGGACAGCTCGGCAGCGGAGGCGGCCAAGGCCAGGTCGCCCGCCAAACGGGCTCCGCCCGGGTCCGCGAGCGTCAGCAGCGCGGCGCGCGCGCGCTCGGGGCGCCCCAGGGCCTCGAGCGCGGAGCGGCGCCGCTGGGCCTCGAAGACCCGCCGGTCGAAGGGCTGCCGCGCCTGCTCGGCGCGCTGCGCCGCCCGGTCGGCGGAAGCCCGGGCCGCCTCCAGCAGGGCAAGCGCGCGCGGCTCGGCGCCCTGGTCGTCGAACTCGAATTCGAAGGCCAGCCAACCGCCCACCTCCGGCAGCGAGAGCACCAGCAGGCGTCCGTCGGCCACGGGCAGCTCCATCAGTTCTTCGACCCTGGCGACGGCGGCCTCCGGGACCGGATCGGCGAAGGGGCTGGGCAACGGCGCGGGGGCCGGGCCGTCGATCCACAGGCCGAAGCGCGGCGATCCGACCTCGGCGGCGGCCTGTGCGGCTTCCAGCCGCAGGATCAGCTGGGCTTCGGGCAGCTCGACCGCGAAGCTGGCGCTGGCTCCCGGCAGGCGGGCCGCCTCGAGTTCGACGGCGAGCCAGGCCGGAACGCCCACGGGCAGCGCCTCGACCAGCCGCAGGCGGCGCAGCAGACTGGCCTCGGGCAGCACCGGCTGGGCTCGGTTGATGCCCACCAGCAGGGCGCCGCTCGGCTCGAGGGCGGGCGCCGCGGCCAGCTCCGGAAACGGCCCGGGCAGCCAGCGGGCCCGCAGGCGCACACAGCCGAGGCCCCGCTCGGGCACGACCGCGGGCGCCGGGCGCGGGCCCTCGAGGAAGTCGCCCCAGTAGCTGCTGACCGACCCCTGGATGCGGGGCGGCAGGGGCTCTGAAGGGGTCGGAGCGGCGGGCGGGGTGGCGCGGCAGGCGGACAGCGCCGCCAGCGCCAGCGCGAGAAACGGAGGGCGCATGGATCGGATTGAACCACGCTCGGCGCCGGCGCGAGCCGCCGCGCCCCCGTCCAAGCTTCAGATCTCGACAGGACCGGCCGGCGGGCTCTGCGGAGGCCCTGGGCGCGGTCGAAGCCGCCGACCGCAACCTGCGCGGCCTGAGGGGGCCTGCCCCAACCTTGGGGCCGACCGGTCCCACCGCCCTGGGAATCCTCAAGCGCCCGCCGGCACCTCCCGATCACAACCCGCGGACACCAACCCCGCCCCCGCTTGGATTCGACGCTACCGGAACCGCCTGCCGAGCCCCGCCTGGGTCCCCTGCTCGTGCTCGGGATGCCCTCGCCGGCCTGCGACGAGCTGAGGGCCCTGGCCCAGCGTCGCGGGCAGGCCTTCCTGATCGCCTCCGACCTCGAGCGGGCGCGCGAAACCCTCGCCGGGCGCCAGCCCGAGTTCATCGTCCTGGCCGCCGCGCCCGGGCGCAGCCTGGAACAGACCCTGGCTCAGGCCCTGGGCGAGCCGCGCTCGGAGGGGGCCCTGCACGACCGGGCCCACTTCCTGGCGCAGCTGGCCCGCTCGCTCGAACACGGGATGCTGCGCAAGTCCGTGGTGGCCGTGCTGTGCATCGAACTGGCCCAGGGCGAGCGCGACGTGCTGCCCGAGAACCTGAGCTCGATCTACGCGGAGCTGGAAGGCCGGCTGCGCTCCTGCCTGCGCGATCGGGACGTGCTGGCCCTGCTGCTGCGCGAGGGCGCCGGCCCCACTCCGAGTCTGCTGCCCCATCGCTTCACCCTGCTGCTCGAGCTGCGCCGCGCCCAGGACGCCGGGGCCGTGGCCCGGCGCCTCTCCGACCTGCTCGCCACCCCGCTGCCGCTGCAGGACTCCGAGTTCACTCCGAAATTCAGCCTGGGCATCGCGCTGTCACCCCAGGACGGCCAGCGAGCCGAGGACCTGCTGCACCTGGCGGAGAGCGCCGCTGAGACCGCCCGCAACGAGGGCAAGCACCCGGTGCGCTACTGCTCGGCGGCGATGAACGATGCGTCCCTGGAGCTGGTCTCCATGGAAGCCGCCCTGCGCCGCGCCATCGATCTGCAGCAGTTCGAGGTCTTCTACCAGCCCAAGGTGGCGATCCAGGGCGAGCGCATCGTCGGCTTCGAGGCCCTGGTGCGCTGGCGCCATCCGGAGCTGGGCCTGGTCCCCCCGGTGCAGTTCATCCCCATGGCGGAGGAGACCGGGATGATCATCGAGATCGGTGCCTTCGTCCTGCGCCAGGCCTGCCGAGACGCCGTCGCCTGGCAGCGGGCGGGCCTGCCGCCGATCCTGATGGCGGTCAACATCAGCTCGGTGCAATTCGGGCACCCCGACCTCTACGCCCAGGTGCTTTCGATCCTCGAGGAGGAAGGCCTGCCGCCCGAGCAGCTCGAGCTGGAGCTGACCGAATCCATGCTGATGGATGACGCCGAAGCGGCCGTGGCGATCTTGAACCGCTTCAAGAAGCACGGCATCCAGATCGCCATCGACGACTTCGGCACGGGCTACTCGTCGCTCAATTACCTGCGCCGCTTCCCGATCGATTCGATCAAGATCGACCGCTCGTTCATCACCGAGGTCAACACCAACCCGGACGACGCCTCGATCGCCACCTCGATCATCCTGATGGGCAGGAGCCTCAAGCTGCGCGTGATCGCCGAGGGCGTCGAGACCCGCAGCCAGCTCTCGTTCCTGCGCGTGATGCAGTGCGACGAGGTGCAGGGCTACCTGTTCAGCCCGCCGGTGCCCGTCGACCGCGCCCGCGCCCTGCTCGAATCGCAGCAGGGCCGCGGTGCCGCCTGAGCGCGGGGCCGGGGGGCGGCCCCGACGGGGCTGGCTCCCGGGGCGCCCCGGGAGCGCCGGCGCCCGAGGCGCCGACGCTGGGCCGCCCGCTGCCGATCCCTGCGGGGCGCTGGGGAGGGCGCGGGGATCCGCGCAGGGGCCTGGATGTTGCGGGGATTCCGGGTCGGGGTAGCGGGACAAGCCGGGGGGGCCGGGGCCGGCCGGACCGGCGGCGGGGGGGGCCCGGGCGGCCGCGCCCAGCGCGGCTAGGATGCGCGCCGGCGTCCTCCCCCACCCACCGCCCCCATGAATCAGCCCGCTTCGCCGGCCGCCCCGCGCGGCTTCGTCAACCGCGCCCTGGACCTGATCGAGCGCGCCGGCAACCGCCTCCCGGACCCGGCGGTGCTGTTCCTGCTGGCGATGCTGTTCACCTGGGGCCTGTCGTCGTTGATGGCCGGGATCGAGTTTTCCGAGATCGATCCGCGCAGCGGCCAGCCGCTGCGCATCAAGGACCTGCTGGACGGCGCGGCCCTGACGCTGTTCATGGCCCAGATGGTCAAGACCTTCGTCGAGTTCCACCCGCTCGGCGTGGTGCTGGTGGCCATGCTCGGACTGGGCGTCGCCGAACACACCGGCTTCATCAGCGCGCTGCTGCGCGGCATCTTGACCATCACCCCCCGGGAGCTGCTCACGCCCTCGGTGGTCATGGTCGGTGTGCTGAGCCACATCGCGGTGGACGCCGGATATGTGCTGGTGATCCCCCTGGGCGGGATCATCTTCTACGCCGCGGGACGCCACCCTCTGGCCGGCATCGCCGCCGCTTTCGCCGGCGTCTCCGGCGGCTTCTCCTGCACCCTGTTCGTGCCCTCGAGCCTCGATCCCCTCCTGGCCGGCTTGACCCAGACGGCCGCCCAGCTGCGCGATCCAGCCCTGACCATCAGCCCTCTCAACAACTACTACTTCACGACGGCGTCCGCTTTCCTGGTCGTGATCATCGGCTGGGTCTTGACCGATCTGGTGATCGAGAAGCGCCTGCGCGGCACCCCCGTCGATGCAGATCCCAAGGAACTGCCCAAGATGCAGCCGCTGCAGGCGGCCGAAAAGCGCGCGCTGGGCATCTCCCTGGGGCTGATGCTGCTCTCGGTCGCGCTGCTGGCCTGGACCGCCATGCCGGTCGATTCGCCCTGGCGGCTGGCGGACAACGGCAAATTGACCGATTCCAAGGCCCCGCTGATGCAGGCCATCGTGGGCCTGATCTTCCTCTTCTTCCTGCTGCCGGGCATCGTTTACGGCTACCTATCGGGCAGCGTCAAGACCCACCGGGATATCGTCGCCGGCATGAGCAAGGCCATGAGCGGCATGGGCTACTACCTGGTGATGGCCTTCTTCTGCGCCCAATTCATCTACGCCTTCGGACAGAGCAACCTGGGCGCCCTGGCGGCCCTCAAGGGCGCCACCTTGCTCGAGCGCTCGGGCCTGCCCTTGGCCGTGACCCTGGTCGGCATCACCTTCCTCTCGGCCTCGGTCAACCTCTTGATCGGCTCGGCTTCGGCCAAGTGGGCCCTGCTGAGCGCGATCTTCGTGCCGATGTTGATGGAGCTGGGCGTCTCTCCCGACCTGACCCAGGCCGCTTACCGCGTCGGCGACTCCTCGACCAACATCATCACGCCGCTGCTGCCCTACTTCCCGCTGATCGTGATCAACTGCCAGCGCTACGTGAAGTCGAGCGGCATCGGCACCCTGGTGGCGCTGATGCTGCCCTATTCGCTGACGCTGCTGGTGCTGTGGAGCGGCTTCCTGCTGGGCTTCTGGGCGCTCGACATCCCGCTCGGGATCGGCTCCAGCTACCGCTACGGGAATCCGTGAGCGCCCGGGAGGCGCGCTGACGGCGGGCCTGCGTCGACGCCTGCGCTGAACCCCGAACCAGCCCGGCGGGGCGGGCCGATCTGGGCGCCGGCCGCCGGCTCCCGGCGGCCCGGCGCCGCATGGCTCAGGCAGCCTGGGCCGGCAGCTCGAACAGTTCCGCGGCCCGCGCCAGGCCCGGGTCCAGGCGCAGCACCAGGCGGGTGTTGTCCCTGCCGTCGTCCTCGACGAACAGCTCGGCCCGCAGCAGGCGCGCCTCGCCCTTGGCGAGCGCCAGGTGCAGCCGCGAGTCGCCTTCGGCGAAGGGCTCGAAGAAGCACTGCGCCGCGGCTGGATCCAGGGGCAGGCCCGGCAGGAGCAGCTCGAAGCGCAGCATGGAACCGACCAGCTGGTTGCGGTTCTCGAGCCCGACCTGCAGCTCGACGCCGCGGGGTGCGATCGCCAGGGCACCCTGGAGCAGGTGATCGAGCAGGCGCCGCAGGTGCAGGCCATCCAGGGTCGAGCTGCGCGGCAGGGGCCCGCTGGGCCGCACCAGGCAGGGCTTGCGCAGGCGCGCCGCCGCCCGGCTCCAATCCGCGCGGCAATCGCTGAGCAGGTTGGAGAGGTCGCACTCCTTGGCCTTGGCCACCAGGCGATTGGCGTCGAGCTCGGCCAGCAGCAGCACGTCTTCGAGCAGGCGTTCGAGCTCGCCGGCGCGCGGCAACAGGCGGGTCAGCTCGGCTTGACCGCGGCCCCCATCGCCGCCCAGGGCACAGGCTTGTTCCAGATCCTGGCGCAGGTCCGCCACCCCGCGGCCGAACAGTTGGCCGGCGCGCATGATGAAGTCGGTCTTGCCCTGGGAGAAGGCTTCGGCCATGGCTTTGTCCGAAGCCAGCGCGCGGTTGACCGTCTCGAGCGATGCCGCATAAGCCCGGACCTCCTCCAGGTGGCTCTGATTGCAACGGGTCACGTACCACTTCTCGAGCAGCGCCCCGGCCAGCTGCTGGACTTCGATCGGGTCGAAGGGCTTCTTGAGGATCAGCAAGCGATCGGACTGCCCCAGGTGTCGTAGCATGTCCGCATAGGTGTAGTCCGAGTAGGCGGTGCAGATCACGGCCTGCAGGTCGGGATCGGCTTCGAACAGGTGCTGCAGGGTGACGATGCCGTCCCAGCCCGGGGGCATGCGCACGTCGACGAAGGCCAGGGCGAAGGGCCGGCCCTGTTGGCGCGCCTGCTGGACCAGCTTGAGGGCCTCCTGGCCCTGCAGAGCGGAGCAGATCTCATAAGGCAGCTCGGCGGGCACGCTGCCCGCGGCAGTCCCCGGCTTTGGGGCGCCCAGGAACTCGTTGAGCAGGTCGTCGACCTCGGCGGCCGCGGGGGCCTGACCCGCCAAGATCTTCTTGAAGTCGTCGTGGATCGCCGGGTTGTCGTCGATCAACAGGATTCTCTGGTTGCGTTCGACCTGCATAGCGTTCAAGCGGCTTGCGCCGCTCCAAAGGGGAACTCGAGCACGAATTCGGCGCCGCTGCCGGCGCCCGCGGAAGTCGCTGTGAGGCAACCGCCGAGCTCGCCGGCGGAATTGGCGGCGGAGTGCAGCCCGAATCCGTGGCCGTTGCGCTTGGTGGTGAAGCCGTGGTTGAAGATCTTGGCCAGATTCTCTGGATCGATGCCCACGCCGTTGTCGCGCACGGCGATCGCCACGCGGTCGGAGCCGCGGCGCTCGATGGAGAGCTCCAGGCAGGGATCCTGCTGCGCGGCATCGTCCATCGCTTGGCGCGCGTTCTGGATCACGTTGACCAGGATCTCGAGCACTTTGTGCCGATCCACCGGCGCGGGTGCGAGGTCCTCGAAGCGCCGCTCGACCCGGATGCGACGGAACTCGCCCGCGGCCCGGCCGGTCATGGTCAGGGCCTCTTCGATCAGCTCGGGCAGATGGGTGATCTCGCGCAGGCTGACCCGTGTGGCGTAGGCCTGCTGGGAGGCGACCAGCTCCTTGATGTGCCCGAGGCTGCCGTTCAGCGCCGCGAGCTCCGCCAGGGCCTGTTGGCGCTCCTGCTCGAGCCCGTTGGCCAGGGCGCGCAGCAGGGGCACCAGCTTGCGGCCGCGCGGGTCCTCGCCGATGAAGCGGCCCAGGTCGCCCTGGTGCTCCTCGAGCAGTTGCGCCACAGCCCCGAGCTTGGTGGCCTGGCTGGCCTTGAGGCGGTTCTCCAGCAAGGTTCCGGAGACGCCGACCGAATTCAGCACGTTGCCCACGTTGTGCAGGATCCCCGTGGCGATCTCCGACATGCCCGCCGCCCGGGCGGTGTCGACCACCGCCTTGCGCGAGGCGGCCAGTTTCTCGAGCATGCGGTCGAATTCCCGGCCCAGGCTGCCCAACTCGTCGCCGCGCTCGGACCCGATGCGCAGGGTCGTGTCATCGGTCTTGCCGATGTGCTCTGCATGCCGCGTCAGGGCGGCGATCGGGGCCAGCACCGTGCCCTGCAGGCTGCGCAGCAGCACGAGCAGCAGCAGCAGTCCGGCCCCGACGGTGGACAGCAGGGCGTAGGCGAGCACCCGCTGTCCTTGCTGGGTGATCGGTCGCGAGCTCTCGCCGCGGGCCACCAGCGCGGGCTGCGCGCGCAGGTCCGGAACGACAGCGAAGGCCGCCAGCCGGCGCTCGTCGATCGGACGGATCAGCGGGACGGCGGTGGAGGTCAGCTCGTCGAACAGCTCGGGTGGCACCTGGCTGCGGGCTTCGCCCAGGGTCCAGAAATCGACCTCCAGCCCCAGGCGGTCCGAGAGCGCCGCGATCTCGTCCGGCCCCAGCACGCGCCCCAGGATCAGGCGCCCCAAGGGCCGGGCCGGATCGTGCGGATCCAGGACGGCCGCCGAGGCGACCACCAGCGGGCCGATCTCGCTCGCCAGGAAACCCGAGACCGGCGCGAGCGCATCCACGCTCGCGGTCTGGCCGTCGATCGCTCCGAGCAGCGGATGCCCCTGCGCCCAGCGGCCGCGCACGAAGTCCTTGAGGCGCGGTGCGTCGGCCCCCGGCTCCGAGGCGACCTGGCCGTGCAGCACCGCGCCGCCGTGGGCCACGATCCAGACCAGCTCTGGGCGGCCATCGCCGGGGCTTGCCGGCGGGAAGTAGTCCTCGAGGAAGCGCCCGTCCCGTCCCTCGATGTAGGCCGGGAAACGGCCCAAGGCGGCCTGGCTCCTGGCCTCCCTGGCCAGCTGGGCGGCCTCGGCGCGGATCGCCGCGAGCAGCCGCTCCAGATCCTCGCGGGCGGCCTGCTGCTCGAGCACCTCGAAGCTCGGCGCCAGGATGCGGCGCTGGACGGCATGGTCGAGCAGGGCGTAGGCGAGCACCACGGGCGCCAGCAACGCCAGGATCTTGGAGCGCAGCGACATCGAGGCGCCCCTCAGGCCGCTTCGCGGGGCCGATCCCCCTCGGGCTGCGCGGTCTCGATCCGCAGGGGCCGCGTCGCCGCGTTGATCGCTTGACACAGGTCCTGGAGCTGGTCGCCGCGCCGCAGCCGGCAGTCCGGCGGACGCTCGCCCCGCGCCACCTGCTCCAGGTAGCGCTTCATGCGGTACAGGGGACCGGCGATCCTGAAGGTCGAGTGGATTCCGATCCAGAGCACCAGCGGAAACAGGATCAGGGCGCTGGTCAGCAGGGCCTCGAGCAAGGCCCGCGAGCCGCGCTCCAACACCGGAACGTTCTCGCGCGGCAGGCTGGCCGCCAGCTCGCCGAGCAACCGCGAGAACAGCACGTACTGCAGCCCCAGGGCCAAGGCCGCCACGGCGCCGGCAAAGCCGATCAAGCGCATCTGCAGCGCCGGCAGGATCAGCTTGATGCGGCGGCGCTGGCGCTGGGGCGTGGGGCTCGGTTGCGACATGGGGCCGGGTTGACGATCGGAGGGATCGGCAAACGGGACCGGGCCGCCTGCACTATTTCTTGGGTCTCGGGAAGCCGGTGGGGGTCGGCTGCCTGCAAGCAGCCTTCGCGGGGCCCGTTGGCTCCCGCTCCCGGCCCCGGGGCTGCGAAGCACGCTGGCGCACCCAGGCTTGCCCCTGGCCCTCCGCGACCCGCGCTCGCGGCCGCCGGCGCATGGGATCGGCCCGATCCCGAGCCGGGCGGGCAGCCTCGGTCCTCGCCCGGGCCCTAGGGGCTGGAAATCCCTGGCTGCCCGGGAGGCTGAGCTGCAATCGCGCTCGCGGGTCCCCCAGGGGCGCTCGCGCCTCCCGCGACGCCCCCCGGGGAGGCTCCGGGCCCCTGGCCGACCCACCCGAAGCAGGATCCGCACCGCCTGGACTGGCCCACGGCCAGCGGGCTCACGGCTGCGCGAGCCGGAGGCGCAGGGCCTCGGGGTCGGGGGGTAGCCCCAGCCCGGTGATCTGGCACAGGGCCCCGTGGGCCAGGTCCCGCAGGCGCTGCTCGAGGCTTGGATCTTCGACCAGGGCCAACAGCGCCGGGATCGAGCGTGGCGAGCCCAGCGCGGAGAGGGCCGCGATCGCCAGGGACGAGAGCTGCGGGTCGCCGCGCTCCAACACCTGACAGACCGCCTCGCTCCAGCGATCCCGGGCCAGGCGCTGCTCGGAGACTTCGAACAGGGCGCGGGCCACCTCTCCGGCATCGCCGCTCACCAGGGCCAAGCGGGCGGCCGGGCCCCGTTCGAGCTCCCATTCCTTGCCGCGCTCCACATGCCGGCGCCACAGCCCGCGGTGGGAGCGCAAGCGGAGGCCGCTGAGCGCCTCGAAGGCCCGGTGGGCACAGGCGGCCAGGGCCTGGTCCGGCCCCTCGACCGCGGACAGTAGCAGGGGAATGGATGCCTCGTCGCGCGCCTGGCCAAGCGCCATCAGGGCCTCCCGCTGGCAGGCGCCGCTGCGCTCGCTTGCCAGCCGGCGTACGGGCTCGAGGTCGGCCGCTTCGATCCAGCTCGGATGGGCGCGCCAAAAGTCCCCCAGCCGGCTCAGCAGCGCGGGATCGAGCAGCGCATCGTGGCCCAGGAGACGGGAGAGCAATTCGCCGGCCTGCCGCGAGGGGTGGGCCGCGACGGCCAGCAGAGCGGATTCTTGGCAGGGCGCGTCGCTCGCGAGGATCTGTGGCCCGAGCAACAGGCAGCGCGCCGGTTCCGCAGCCAACAGGCGGTCGATCAGCTCGGTCAGCTTGGCAGGCGCGCCGGAGTAGGCGCTCTCGCCCCCCATCGCCAGGGCGAAGGTCAGCTCGAGGTCCTTCCAGCTGACCACGCGCCCCAGGAACTCGAGCGCCAGGGTGCGGCGCGCTTCATCCCGGGGCTCGGCCAGCCGCTGGCTGACGAAGCCGACGACCGACTCGCGTCCCGTGGATTCGACGGCCTGCAGCAGGATCCCGCGGGCGGCGCCGTCCAGGGGACGGCCAGGTCCAGCCTCCTGCGGCGGCAGGCGGTCGAGCAACAGGACCTCGAAGTAACCCGGCAGGGCCTCGGCTCCGAATGCGCTCAGGGCCTTCGCTCCGCCCCGCGCTCCCTCGACCGGAAACAGAGCGCGCTCGAGGCGCTCGAGCCGCCCCGAACCCCAGTCCCAGACGTCGGGAGCCTGGCGGGGATCCGCAGCCACACCGGAAACGGCCGCGATGCAGGCGATCAGGAGGTGCGGAAGCATAGCGCTACAAGCAGCCTTGTTCGGCCGAACGCGGGTTCGAGCTTGCGAAAAAGCGCACGAAAATCCTCGGCGCCGATCGAACCGGATGCGGGCGAGGGCAAGCCTGGCCCGGGGGCTGGAGCGGTCTCCAGCCCGAGCGGCCCTGCGCGCCATCGCGTTGCAGCCCACCGGCCGGGTCAGAGCTGATCGCGAAGGAGCCGATCCGAGGGATCTCCGAGCGGATGGAGCAACCAGGGTCGTCCGCGTGCGCTCTCCGGCGAGCTGCCCAGCCCCACAGCAGCTGCGTCAGTCGATCGCGTCGACCTGGTCGTCGTCGTCGATGTCGTCGTCGACCCCGCCGCCGGGACGGCGCACGGCTGGGAAACGGGGATCGTTGCTGGCCACCGTATCGACCACGGCCGCGATGCGCCTCGGAGCCACGTCGCCCAGGCTGCCCCGGTAGGTGACCAGACGCCCGGTCTCGGCCTGTGTGAAGCGCACCACCTGCTCCACGGGACGGTGGCTGAAAGCCGGCAGCAGGGGCTCGATCGCCAGCTGCTGGTACTCGCGGCCGGGGTCATAGGCCACCGGGTCAGCTAGCTCGGGAGGCACCGGCAAGACACGCCAAGAGCGATCGGTGAACGAATTGGTGCCGATGCCGTTGACCGCCAGCATGGGATCATGCTCGAGCAGTGCCCGCGACCCGACCTGCAGGGTGCGCGCCGCCAGAGAGCCCTTGAAATGCATGGATCCCGGCAAGATCACATTGGCCTTGGGGGCGTATAGCTGGCCGACGAAGGGCACGGCGCTGTTCCAGCGCAGCTTGTCGACGACCAACGGCAGCAGGTCCTCGGCGCTGACCTGGATGCGCAGCGAGCTGGCTTGGCCGCTGGGGTTGTTGAAGCGGGCGCCCGCCTCGACCGTCAGGCGCTCGAGCACGTAGAGATCCACGGGCCCTTGGGTGGCGTTCACGTTGACCGTCCCCGCTTGGGTCCACTCGTCCACGACCAGGGTCAGGGGTCCGGTCAGATTGAGCACGGCCGTGGCGGGCACCGTCACCCGCAGCAGCCTCGAGCTGTCCACCAGGCTGCCGGTCTGCAGCCGGCGCAGGATCATGTCGGGCGCCCCGGGCAGCTGCGGTGGACGGATCCTGGGCAGCGGCGCCGGCTCGGCGCGCGGAGCGGTGATGCCCGCCACCGCGGTCCCGACCGGCAGGACGAGCAGGGAGGCGGGCCCCGGGCGGACGTCCACGTCGAGGGAGGTGAACAGCGGACCGACCCCGCCCAGCAGCACGATGGGTCCGTCGCTGCTCAGGCGCGGCCGCACGTCGGAGGGCAGATTCGGCAGACCGTCCGCGGCCACGATCAGGTTGGTGCCGGCGGCCGCAGCCTTGGCGGCCAGCACGGACTGGCGGTACAGCCGGTAGGCCTGGGTGTTGGTGAAGGCCTGCGTTCCCGGGTTGATCAGCAGCGACTCGCGGCCGTAAAAGCCCTCGCGGGAGATCGGTTTGAACTCCTTCTCGAGCACGCGCGAGAGGCGCTGCCGGGCGCGGCCTTGGATGCCATAGGCGTCGACATGCAACAGACCCTGCTCGTCTTCGGTGGTCTCCGCGAAGACGAAACCATCGCCGAAGGCCGCTGGGGCCGCTTCGCTGGCGATGTTCCCGCTGCCGTCGTTCTGCAGGGAAAGCACCGCTTCGGCCAGGGCGGCTTCGGCCAGGTAGAAAGCACGCTTCTTGTCGTTCTCGGTCTGGAGCCGCGAAAGCCGGCTGCTCTGCAACTGCAGACTCACCGCCGTCAGGGCGCCTACCCCGATCACCACGGCCAAAGAGGCCAAGAGAGCGCTGCCACCCCTGGAATTCCGCTTCGTCTTTCGGCTGTTTCGCATGTGCGGATCCTCTGTTCCCCTCAGTTGCGGAAGCACGCCCGCGTCTCCGCGCTGGCGCTGATTACGGTCCCGGAGCGCGAACGCTTCTGTAGCGTCAGCCGGATCAGGACGCTGCTCTTTTCGATGTTGAAGGCCAGGCCGTGCTCGTCCACGAGCCCGTTGCTGTTGTCATCGTTGCCGTTGGCTCCGATTTCCTCGTGTTGGAACTCGCTAACGTCCCGCGCCCAGACGATATCCAAGCTGCCTTCCGTGCCCGGATTTTGGGTCCTGAATACCTGCCGGGTCTCCGAGTCGAGCCAGATCCGCTGCGGTTCGGACAGCACTTCCTGGCCATCCTCGACCCCGAGCGACGTCTGATAGTCGATGCTGGAGCTCGAGTTCGGAGCCACGTTCTGGGGGATGGTCGCCTCCTGGTCGGCCTCCATCATCTCGATCACCAGCCGGTTCAAGACCTGGGCGGCGCTCAGCTGCAGGTCGAGTTGTTCCTGGCTGAACTGCTCCGACTCCCGGGTGGTCTCGACCAGGACGGTCGTGTTGACCAGCAACACGCCGACCAGCCCGAGCGCGATCAGGCCCTCGAGGAGGGTGAATCCGTCGTCGGGCCTGCGGAGTCTGCGGGGGTGCTTCATGGACGCACCAACATCGAATAGAGGGAATAGCTGCGCAGCGTCTCGCCGTGCTGCCATTCGATGCGGATCTCGAGCGGAAGGATGCGGTAGCTCTTGTCGACCGGGTCCATGCCGATGAATCCGTCGAGATCCAGGTCGCGCGGCATGCCCAGGCTGCGGTCGCCGGCGGTTTCGCGCAGATGCCCCCCCTGCTCCGGGAAGCGCACGAATCCGCACAGCCCATCGGAGTCCTCCGGCCGCGGCGACAGGCCGGGCACATCGAAATTGCACCCCGGGGCGGTCCCGACCCCATCCGGGTCGTCGCTGTGATCCTGATTGAAGAGCGCGTAGACCTTCCCGACCGGCTCGATGCGCATGCGCTCCAGCTGGGCCCGGGCGGCCTCGGACGCCAGCGCGTTCTGGAGCTGCAAGGGCCCCATCGAGGCGGTTGTCGCCACCAGGCCCGATAGCATCGACACCGCAACGGTCAGCACGACCATGACCAGCATGACCTCCACCAGGCTGAAGCCGGCGCGCGCTCCCCTGGACCGCCGGGGCGGGCCTGGGTGTTGCGGGCGATCGGGGGGCGGCATGGCGGAGAAGACCGGGGTCCATCGGATTGGTCGGCCGCCGCCGGGCCCTCGCTACAGTCACGGGCCAAGATCCGGCTCCCGCGCCCCGCCGGGCCGACCGGGGCCTGCCCCGCACCCGTCCGCACCCCAAGCCGAGCCGGCAGCCAATCCCCGCCCATGAGCGAATCGGAAAAACCTTCCCGGCGCGGCCTGCTGATCGCGGGCGCCGGCGCCCTGGCCGCCTGCAGCCCAGAGCCGCGCCCGGGCGGGGGCCCCGCGCTGATCACCCAGCCGCGGGTCATGTGGCGACTGGCCTCGAGCTTCCGCTCGAACCTGGCCGCCATGCACGGGGCCGCCGTGCGCCTGTCACAGCGGGTCGAGGCGGCGACCGAAGGCCGCTTCACGCTGCGCGTCCACCAGGCGGATGAACTCTTGCCGTCGCTGGCGGTCTTGGACGCGGTGCAAAAGGGCTCCGTGGAGGCCGGCCAGACCGCGGGGTACTACTACATGGGCAAGGATCCCGCCCTGGCGTTCGAAACCGGCGTGCCGTTCGGGCTGACCCCGCGGCAGCAGCAGGCCTGGCTGCACGAGGCCGGCGGGCTGGCCCTGCTGCGCGAGCGTTATGCCCGATTCGGGGTGATCAACTTCCCCGCCGGGAACACGGGCGTGCAGATGGGCGGGTGGTTCAATCGGCCCGTGCGTTCGCGTACCGACCTGCGCGGGCTGAAGATGCGCATCCCGGGGCTTGGCGGGCGCGTCATGGACAGCCTGGGCGTGCTGGTCCAGAACCTGCCCGGAGGCGAGATCTACCCGGCGCTCGAACGCGGAGCGATCGATGCGACCGAATGGGTCGGGCCCTTCGACGACGAAAAGCTGGGTTTTTACAAGGTGGCGCGCTTCTATCACTACCCCGGCTGGTGGGAGCCGGGCCCGGAGTTGTCGATCCTGGTGAATCGCGCCGCTTTCGAGGCGCTTCCGCGCGGCTACCAGCAGATTTTCGAGGCGGCGGTCCGGGATGCCGGTGCCTACATGCAGCAGCGCTACGATGCGGAGAATCCGGCCGCCCTCGAGCGTCTACGCCAACAGGGCATCGAATTGGTGCCCTTCTCGAGGGACCTGCTGGATGCGGCCAAACAAGCCTCCGAGGGACTGCTCGACGCGGAGGCCGATCAGGATCCGGGCTTGCGCCGGATCTTGGAGCACTGGCGAGAATTCCGTCAGCGCAGCTTCGCCTGGTTCGGACTGGCCGAACGCGCATACGCCGAATTCAGCTTCCACTGAATCAGTGCTTTGCGGAGGCGCCGCAGGCGCCGTTCGGGTCCGCGCTGGGCTGGTTGTCGCCGGCCGGCTGGCGCAAGCCTGCGATCCGGCCGGGTCCCGGGAGCCCCCGGAGTCGGCACGGCGCGCGGCGCCGGGCCGGTGTCCACCCGGAGGCCGCCGGTGGCAGCCGGGAACTCACCGCCGGGGCGACCCGCTTCGGCCCCGGAGTCGGCCGGAGGCAGTTCCGGACGACTCGGGAGGCGCCCCTTCAAAGGACCGAGCGCCGGGAATCCCCGCGCGCCCTGGGCAGATGGGCGCGTCGAGGACTCGGCGCTCGGTCGGCAGTCGCAAGGCCCGGGGCGAGCGTTGGCAGGGGCTCGCGGTCGGGGATTCGGGGGGGCTCAGCCGCGGTAGTTCGGCACGCTCGGATCGACCTGGGCGCGCCAGCCGTCGAGACCGCCCTTCATGGAGAACACGTTCTTGAACCCGTGCCCGATGAAGTAGGCCGCCACATCCATGCTGCGCGCTCCGCTCTTGCAGGTGAACACGATCTTCGTGTCCTTGGGCAGGTTCATGTACTGGTCCGAATCGTCGTAGTCGAGCGGTTCGGCCTGAGCGATCGCACCGAGGCGGATCTCGTGGGGCGGCCGGACGTCGATGAAGCGGAAGTTCTCGCCCTTGTCGAGCCAGCTCTTGACCTCGCGGGGCTCGACGCTCATCTGGGCATCCAGCTCATGGGAGGCGTGCAGGAACTTGATCACCTCGTTGACGTCGAGGATGTTGTGGTCCTTGCAGACCTTGGCCAGGGTGTCCGTGGGCTGGAAGCCGCAGGACGAACAGCCGCCGACGTGGTAACGCTGGAACAGCGCGCGCTGGGCGGAGGGGATCGCCTGCAGCAGGGCCGCCATGGTCATGTCGGGGGTGATCCGGGGAGCGGTGGCCTGTTGGGTGGTCACGGTTGAGGTCGGAGGCGGTTGAAACTTGGACAGCAGTCTAGGCTGCTAGATCGACAATTCTAACGTCCACTGGAGAGTCTGCCCAGGGGGGGATGCCGGAATCCGGAATCCCACTGGCCCGGACGGGGCGCAGCGGGGCCCGGTCCAGCGCCCCAGGCCCGTCCCCGGCTCTCCAGCCCGGCTGCGATCCGGCCCCGCTGGACCGGGCGCAGCGCCCCGCCCGGGCCCGTCGGGGGGGCCCGGCGGCCGCCGCGGTCCCGGGGGCCGAGGGGGCCGAGGGGGCCGGCGACGAGCTGCCCCCGCGGTCGAATTCGGACTCCACGGTCCCCGCGCGGCGCCCACCCCTCGCCCCGCCCACCCCTCGCCCCGCCCGCCCCTCGCCCCGCCCACCCCTCGCCCCGCCCACCCCTCGCCCCGCCCACCCCTCGCCCCGCCCACCCCTCGCGCCGCCCACCCCGCCGCGCGCCCCCAGGGCGGGGCGATCCGGGGACGCGCAGCGGCTGCGGCCCGCCGCCGGCACTACCCTGTTCCCCCCGCCCAACCCAGCCCCCCATGAGCGACCAAGTCATCACGCCCCGCGCCCAGGATTACGCCCAGTGGTACCAGGACGTCATCGCCCAGGCCCAGCTGGCCGAGCCGGCGGGGGTGGTCAAGGGCTGCATGGTGATCCGCCCCCACGGCTACGCCATCTGGGAAAAGATCCAGGCCGATCTGGACCGCCGCTTCAAGGAGACCGGTCACCAGAACGCCTACTTCCCGCTGCTGATCCCGAAGTCGTTCATCGAAAAGGAAGCCCAGCACGTGGAGGGCTTCGCTCCCGAACTGGCGGTCGTGACCCACGCGGGGGGGAAGGAGCTCGAGGAGCCGTATGTGATCCGGCCCACCTCCGAGACGATCATCGGGCACTTCTTCGCGAAATGGATCGATTCCTATCGCGACCTGCCGCTGCTGATCAATCAGTGGGCCAACGTGATGCGCTGGGAGCTGCGCACGCGCATGTTCCTGCGCACCGGCGAGTTCCTCTGGCAGGAGGGGCACACCGCGCATGCGACCTTCGAGGACGCCCAGTCCGAGACCGAGCGCATGCACGATGTCTACCGCGACTTCTGCCATGAAGTCATGGCCATGCCGGTCATCCGCGGGATCAAGACCGCCAACGAGCGCTTCGCCGGGGCCATCGAAACCCGCACCATCGAGGCCCTGATGCAGGATGGCAAAGCGCTCCAAGCCGGGACGAGCCACAACCTGGGCCAGAATTTTGGCAAGGCCTTCGGCGTGACCTTCCAGAACGAGAAGGGCGACCGGGATTTCGTCTGGCAGACCTCCTGGGGCGTTTCCACGCGCTTGATCGGGGCGCTGATCATGACCCACTCCGACGACGAGGGCCTGGTGCTGCCGCCGCGCCTCGCTCCGATCCACGTGGTGATCGTGCCGATCTACCGCAAAGAGGAGGAAAAGGTGCGCGTGCTCGAGGCTGCCCAGCGCATCGCTGTCGAACTGCGCTCCGACGGATTGACCGTCAAGGTCGATGACCGCGAAGGCCTGAAGCCCGGCGCCAAGTACTACGAGTGGGAGCGCAAGGGAGTGCCTGTGCGGCTCGAGATCGGCCCGCGCGACCTCGACCAAGGCAGCGTGATGCTCAAGCGGCGGATCGCGCCCCTCGATGCCGCCGGCAAACCCGCCAAAGAGACCCTGCCCCTGGCGGACCTCGGCCTCGGCCTGGGCAAGCTGCTGGACCAATTCCAGCGCTTCCTGTTCGAGCGCGCCAGCGAGCGCTTGCGCGCGGGCACCGTGCGCATCGATCGCTGGTCCGACTTCGAAGCCGTCTTCGCCGACCAGGGCTCGAAGTTCGTGCTGGCCCACTGGGACGGCACCACGGAGACCGAACTGGCGATCAAGGAGGCCACCAAGGCCACGATCCGCTGCCTGCCGCTCGAAGCGGACCTGCCCACGGCGGAAGCCGGCACCTGCATCAGGTCCGGCAAGCCCAGCCAGAGGCGCGTGCTGTTCGCCAAGAACTACTGAGCGCCCGACCCGCGCAGGAGCGGCTCCGCGGCGGGGTTCCGCAGGGAATCCCGGGGCGGTCACGGGTTCGAGGCCCCGGCGTAGAGCGGCGGTCTCGAACCCAGCCCCACGAATGCACCAGCGCCGCTCCCTGCTCCTGTTCCTGTGCTTGCCCCTGTGGTCGCTGCTCGCCAGCATCGCCGCGGCCCAAGATCCACGCCCCAACCTCGAGAAGTATCGCCTCGAGAAAGGCCTGGCCCTGGGCGGTCATGACCCGCTGAGCTACTTCGCCGAGTTCGGCGGCGAACCGCTGCGCGGCAGCGCCGACCATTCCCTCGCCCACCGCGGCGTCACCTACCGCTTCAGCAGCGAAGCGAATCGACAGGCCTTCGCCGCCGCCCCCGAGCGCTACGAGCCCGCCTACGGCGGTTGGTGCGCCTACGGGATGTCCTCGGATCAGCGCGTCGCCCCCGATCCGACCCTGTTCCGCATCCAGGACGGCCGTCTGCTGCTGTTCGCCAAGGGCGGACTGTTCGGCGGCAACCGCCGCGAGGCCTGGGCCAAGGAGGGCTCCGTGCGGCGGCGCGCCCTGGCCGATGGCCATTGGCAGGCCTTCAGCGGCGAGGCGCCTCCGGCGATTCCCGAGGGCGAGCGCGACCGGGCCGACCTCGACCAGTTGCTCCTAGGTCCGGGTGGACTGGCGCTTGAGGGCTATGACCCGCTCAGCTACTTCCCGGAGTTCGGCGGCGAACCGAAGCTGGGCGACAAACGCTGGGCGCTGTGCCACCGCGGTGTGGTCTATCGCTTCGCCAGCGCCGAGCACCGCAGCGCCTTCCGGGCGGCTCCAGAGCGGTTCGAGCCGGCCTACGGCGGCTGGTGCGCCTACGCCATGGCCGAGGGCGACAAGGTCGCGGTGGATCCCAAGAGTTTCTTGGTCCAGGACGGACGGCTGCTGCTGTTCTACGACGGCCTGCTCGGAGACACCCGCAAGCAATGGCTGAGCGGGGACGTGGCCGCCCAGGCCCAGCGCGCGGACGGCCGCTGGAAGGCGCTGATCGAAGCCCCGGCCCGCTGACGGCGACGGTCGGGTCCGCGAGGGCGGGGCGCGCGGCGAGCTCGAAGCCGCGGCCCGGCCCTCAGCGCCGGAAAATGAAGTAGGCCGCACCCAGGATGCACAGGCTGGCCCACAGGTAATCGAGGCTCAGGGGCCGCTTCATGTAGAAGATCGAGAACGGCACGAACACCGAGAGCGAGATCACCACCTGCAGCATCTTGAGCTGCGGCAGGCTCAAGCTGGACGAACCGATGCGATTGGCGGGCACCTGCAGGAGGTACTCGAACAGGGCGATGCCCCAGCTCACCAGGGCGGCGACGATCCATGGCCTGTGGCCCAGGTTCTTGAGGTGGGCGTACCAGGCGAAGGTCATGAACACGTTCGAGAGCAGGAGCAGGCCGGCGGCCACGAGGGGCGCCGGCAGCGCGGGGGGAGTCGCCATGGGCAGCAGTCTGCCCGGGGCTGCGCGGCCGGGGAACGCGCCGGCACAGGCCGCGGATCGCTCCGCCCCCGAGCGGCTGCCCAGGAACGACGGCACCGGGCGCGGGATCCGATTCCTGGGCTGCCTGCCCGCGGCATCACCCGGGCGGCTGGGCGCTTGCGCTGCCCGCGGCGTATGCGGCCCGCGCGGGCGGAGCTCGGCCGCCGGCAGGTCTGCTCGGGTCGTGGCTCGAGGCCTGCGACCCACGGGCCCCTGGCCAGGGCGGGCGGCCCTTCCGAGGTGGCCGGAAAACCTGCGCCGCATCGACCGTGGAGGCTGCGCCGGCGGCGCAGCGCGTTCACCCGCCGCCGGTCACAGGGTCCCGGCGCGGCACAGCGACTCCAGGACCGCGCTGGCAGCCCCCGAATCGAGGGATTCGGTGGCTCGATGGAGCCCATCGGCGAGCGTCGGGACGAGCGCTGCCGCGCGCAGGACCAGGGCCGCGGTCAAGAGGGCCTGGTTCCGCGCGGGCCCCGATTGTCCCGCGAGCACGGCGCGGGTCACGTCCCCGCACGCTGCCACCAGGGCCGGATTGTCTCCGGAGCCCAGACCTTCTTCACCCGGCATGAACAGCGGCAGCTCGGCATCCGCCTCGCACTGCAGGCCGAAGTCGCCCGGGTCGATCGTCATCGGCAACTGGTGCTGACCGTCCAGCTGGATGCCCCGCGAACGCTTGCACAGCGTCGGGACCACCCCGCCTTCGAGGCCTTGGATGGCCATGCCCCGGGAATGCCCGAGGGTCTGGATCACCTCCACGGCGGTGCCCAGCACCGGTCCGCTGCGCGCTCCCAGGACCACAGCCGCATTGGCCGGTGCGATCAATTTGACCACGGTCGAGAGCGGGGTGCGCACGCCGACCTCCTGGGCCACCTTGCGCAGGCCCAGCAGGGCCGGAAGCATCCCGACGGCACACAAACCGGCGAAGCGGTGCTCGCGGATCCAGGCTTCGGCCTCGCTGGGATCCCAGGTCAGCCCTCCGCCCAGGGCCTGGAGCACGGAGGCTGCGGTCAGGCCACGGCGGGGCGGAGCGCAGCGCTCGGTGACCAGCAGCACCCGCGCGCCCGAACCGGCGGCGATCAAGCCGGCGGCCACGTCCAGGGGCGGTTGAGTTTCGTAGCCGCCGTGCGGCGGACAGATCGCCACGAAGCCCGCCCCATCCACCCGCGGCATCCGACAGCGATCCCGCATCGCCCGCGCGAAGCCCACCAGCTCCTCCACCGTGACGCCCTTCCAGCGCAGGGCCGTCAGGAATGCCCCGGTTCGGATCTCGCTCTCGCCGCCTTCCAGGATCAGCCCGAAGGCCCGATAGGCCTCTTCGCTGGTCAGATTGCGGCCTTGGCTGCGGTGGGAGCCGAGCTGTTTGAGGTAGTCGCGCAGCGACATCGAGGAACGGTCGGATCGGATTGGATCGCGGGACCCGAGCAGCACTCTACGCCCGGGCCCCCCTTCCTGGACAGTCCGCGCGCCGGGCCCGGGGCAGACTCGCACCGCGACGGGGGCGTGGATCTCGCGGCGGCCCCCCCGCGGGCCGCAGCCCGGCGGACCGCCGCGCTCCGCTCCTGGGAAGGGCCGGCCCCGCAGGATGCGAGGCGCGGGCTCGCGCGGCGTTTGGGAGCGGGAATCGGGCGAACGGAGCGCCGGCGGCCGAAGCGCTCGTAGGGATCGTGGGGCTCGTGGGCGGACCGAGCGGAGCCGCCGCGCAGGCGCTGGGTTTCGAGGCAAAGCGGGCGCTTTGGATTCGCGCGCGCGGCGCTCGAGACGCTCCGCGCGGATTCCGCCCCCGGCGGGTCAGAGGGGCCCGCCGGGCCCCGCAGGAGCCCGTCCGACCGGGGCGTCTCCCCCCGGGGGTCGGCCCGCTTCAAGGCGGTGCCAGGGGACCGCGCGGGGGCCCCGGCACCGGAGCCGGATCCAACAGCGCCCGGGCGCAGATCGGGCTGAGTCGATTTCGGTTCCGGGAGGCCGGCCAGGCGCGCGCGCCGCGCCCCGCCGGCGGGCAGGGCATTGCCCGCGATCCTCATGTTCCCGGGGAGCTGCGCGCCCCGGCCCGGCCCCGAGGCCCAAGCCTTGGGCGATCGAACCGGACCTGCGCTGGCCGGGTCGCGGCGCGCCTCCCATGGGCCCCCCTACCGGCCGGGACCCGGCCCGCCGCACGCGGGTGTCGCGGCGCAGGCACCCCCAGGGCTTGCCCGGGGGCCGCGGATGCCTGCAGTCGCCGCCAAGGCAAGGGGGCGAGCGGTCGGACGCCGCGCCGTGGGCGCGCGTCCCTGGCTCCACCCGGCGGGTTGCCAGCGGTCGCCTGCCCGGAAGGGCAGGCTCAACCCAAGCGACCCGACCCGGGATCGGTCACTCCTTGGGCTGCCCGCTGGGGGTCTCCGGTGCTTCGCCGGAGCCGGGAGCAGGCGCCGCCTCATCCTGCGCTTGCGGAGCCGGCTCGCTGGCTTCGGGCCGCGGCCGGATGTGCGCGTAGAAGAGCTCTTCCTGCTTGTCGTAGACGACGTCGCCGTACACGATCGCCCACTGCACAAAGGTCTCGTAGTGCAGGATATCGCCGTCGGTGACCAGGATGTCCGCATCCTTGCCGACCTCCAGGGTGCCGATGCGGTGGTCGACGCCCAGGATGCGCGCCGGCACGACCGTGATCGCCTGCAGGGCGGCTTCGTTCGAGAGCCCGCCGCGCACTGCGAAGCCGGCTTCGATCGGCAGGGCCAGCAGGTCGCGGCCGGCGATCCCGCCCAGATCGATGGCCCCGGAGGAAGCCTGCACGGCGACCTGGACCCCAGCCCGGTGGAGCAGCGCCGCATTCTCGATCGAGCTGCCATCCTCGGCGTTGAGCAGCTCGTCGGCGGATCGGCGCGCGCGCGGGGTCAGGATCACGGTCGCTCCCGCGCGGCCCAATTCATCGGCCACGATCCAGGCCTCGGCGGCCCCATCGATCAGCGGGCGGAAGCCGAATTCCTGGGCGAAGCGGGCCAGCGAGAGCAGGTCGTCGCGATCGTTGAGGCCGAAGCGCGCCTTGACCTCCCCTTGGAGCACACGCAGAACGGTCGCGTTGACCCCCTTCTTCGGAGGTTCGGGGATGGACTTGTCGTTCTTGGCCTGCCACTCGCGGAACAGGCGCAGATACTCCGCGGCGCGGGTGAAGTCCTCGCGCAGTTTGCGGCGAGCTTCGGCCCCGCTCCAGCTCAGCGAGGTGAAGGCGCCGCTGTTCATCAGCACATCCTCGATCGTGTTCCGCCGCAGCTTGACCGCCTGGTCGGACTGCTCGACGGTGGTGATCCCGGCCGCGAGGGTCAGGATCATGTACTGGCTGAAGGGATCGAAATCGTCGAGGGTATTCTTCGCCGGCTGAGGCTTCTTGGCCGCATCGTCGGCGGCGAGGTCCGCCGGCTCGCCGGCGGTTTCGGTCTCGCTGGGGCGGGGTCCCCAGTCTTCGACCCACTCTTCCTCGGCCGCCGGCGCTCCGTCCTCCAGGCCGCGCTCGGGCAGGTTCGGGTCCAGGAACAGGTCGGGATCCTCGGCGGCGAGGGTGCCCTGGGTGATGCGCGAGGTCGCCGCCAGGGCGACAAGCCCCGGATACAGCCGGTAGCCGCTCACATCGATGCGCTTGGCCTGCTCGGGGATGTAGAAGTCGTAGCCGATCTCCTTGATCTTGCCGTTCTTGACCAGCAGGTTGGCGCTGCGCAGGACAGCCCCCGTCCCGGTGAAGATGTCCCCGCCGATCAAGGCCAGGTACTTGTCGTCAGCCTTCTCTTCCTCGGCCGCCTGGGCCGGGCCCTCCTGGGGCTCTTGAGCGCGTCCGGCGGGTGCGAAGACGGTCGGGAACAGGGCCAGGGCGGCCAGGAGGTACGGCGCTTGGAGACGGATCTGCATGGGTACGGGCTGGTGTGCGCTGGGCGGCGCTTGAGGCGCGCGCGGCGGGCGATCGAGGGTCGACTGGGGCTCTCGCGGACGCTGGCTAAGGGCCGGATCGGGAATGGCGCTGGGCCGGGAGCGCGGAGCTCCGCCGACCGGGAGCGCGGGCTGTCCCCGCTGGGGGTCCTGGGTCGGGCGGCTCACAGCTCGCCAAAGACGAGGCGCCCTTCGAGGATCACCGCCAGGATGTGGGCGGTCGGCGCGAGGGGATCCCCGTCCCAAACGACGATGTTCGCGTCTTTCCCGGCTTCCAGGCTTCCCAGCCGGTGGGCCAAGCCGCTGGCTTCGGCGGCCTCGAGGGTCATCCCGCGCAGGGCGGCCTGGCGATCGAGGCCATAGCGCACCAGCGTGGCGACCTCTTCGCGCCAGGCCCGGTGGCCCTCGATGCTGTCTTGCACCGGTGCAAAGGCCACCTTGACCCCGGCCCGATGGAGCTCCGCGGGCAGATTGCGCTCCCGGCGGGTGCCGGGGTGCTGCACGATGCGCGCATCGACGACGATGCGCTCGCCGGCCTTGCCCATCTGCTCCGCGATGTAGAACAGGTCGAGTTCGTCGCGCAGGTCGATCTGCAGGTGGTAGGGGAATTCGCGGCCGACCACCGCATCCTTGAAATGCAGGTAATCGGCTGCTTTGCGGATCCCGACCATGGCGCGCAGGTCCCCCGCCAGCAGCTTGACGAGCGGCAGGGTCCTGGGATCGGGCACCGGCGGGACGAAATCGTCCTTCTTCTCGGCCTCCTTCTTGCTGCCTTCGGACTTGTCCTCGCCGCCTTCCTGGGACTTGGACTCTTCCTTGGATTCTTCTTTTTCGGGCTTGGCCTTCGCGCCCGACTTCTTTGAAGCCTTTTCGCGCTCCTTGGCGACCTGCTCCATGTACTTGTCCACCAGCCCGAAGGCATCGCGGACGTACTTCTTGGCCTGCTTGCTCGCGCCGCAGGTCATGGCCAGGTAGGCCGGGTTGGCCAAAAGGCGCTCCGCGAAGCTGCCCTGGATCGGGCGGATAGCGAGCGCTTGGCCGATCACGCCGGCACCCGGCGGGTAGAGCACCAGGGTCGTGACGCCGTGCTCGAGCAGCTCGGAGTAGTCGAAGGAGGACTTCTCGGCCTCGGCGCGAACCTCGAGCTCGGGGGAGATGCCGTTGCCCCCGCGGGCGAACAACCCGATCCGCGAGCGGCAGCTGACCAGGCCCGGGGTCAGGGTGGCGCCGGGCAGGTCATAGATCGGGATGCCCGCCTCGACCGGCAGGTCCTGGCCGACGGCGATCAGCTTGCCCTCCTCGATCAGCAGCACCGCGTAGGGCACCGTGCCGGAGGAGACCGTTTCGGCGCTGCCGACCCGCAGGGCATACAGACTGGGCAGCGGCTCGAGGCCCTGGGCCGGAGCGGGCGCGGCCATCAGGGCCGCGGCCAGGAGGGCGGGAAGCAGTTTCGAGGGGCTCATGGGTCGTCTCTAGGCAGCAGGGCCGCGGGCATGTCCCTCGGGCTCCGCGCGCGGGGCGCGGGCCGGGGCTGGCCCTCGGATCGGCGTGGTCGTTTGGGGTGGGATGCGGCGGGGCGATCTGTGGGCGGCTTGCGGATCAGAACCACTGGCCATCGCTGGCCCGATCGTATTGCACTTGGCCCTCGATCCAGACCAGTTCGACGCGGCTGCGGGGATCGAGGGGGTCGCCGCTGAAGACGGCCAGGTCGGCGTCCTTGCCGGCCTCCAAACTGCCCAGGCGGTCGCCGAGGCCGAAGGAGCGGGCTGGATGGATCGTGAGCGCGCGCAGCATGGCGCGGCTGTCGGCGCCGAAGCGGCTGCTGACCGATCCCTGCAGGAACAGCTCCTCGGCCGGGATCACCGGCGCATCCGTGTTCAAGGAGAAATCCGGCACGCCGACTTCGAGGTAGCGCGCGGCGATGTCGACGATCTCTCCGGACCGGGTGGGGAAGTAATCGAACGTGCGCGGACCCTGGTTGACGGGCATGCCCATCTTGGCCACGTAGGCGCGCATGGCCCAGCCGTCGAAACAGCCGTGGCTGAGCACGGAGCGGGTCGGGAACTCGGCGCGCCACATGCGCACGGTGTGCGAGACGCCGTCGGATGCGGCGGTGTGGATCAGCACCGGCAGCTCGCCGGCGAGCACCTCCTGGAGGTGCTGGAGCTCGAGGCGCAAGGGGCGCCCGGGGTCGGGGCCATGGCGGCGTTCGGCCAGGGCGCGGTTGTTCATCGTGGCGAGCTGCCAGTACAGCCCGCTGCGGGTCGCGCCCAGGTCGCCCGCGCGCCGCTCGGGGTTGTGGGTCTGGGCGATCTTGAGGCCCCCCGGGGCCGCAAGCGCGGCCTGCTCGAATCCGGAGCGGGTCTTGGTCTTGAACAGCACCCCGAAGCCCCCGGAACTCGTGCCGCTGCCGGGGATCAGGAACAGCGTCGTGACCCCCGCCGCGCAGGCCAGGCGCATCTGGCGGTTGCTGGGCACGATCGTCGGGCGGGTGGACAGGTCGGTGTTGATCGGCAACACCATGTCGTTGATGTCCCCGAAGCCCTCCGAGACCACGTGGCTGTGGAGATCGACCATGCCCGGCACCGCCCAGCCGTCGAGCTCGCGCAGCTCATAGCCCTCGGGCACGGGCTTCGGGGGTCCGACGTACTCGAGGCGCCCAGCGCGGGTCAGGATCAGCCCGGGGGCGTGGACGGTGTCCTGGCCGTCGCAGGTGAAAACCCGCGAGCACAGCAGGGCTTGGGGCGGGGCTTGCGAGGCCGTCCCGGCGCTGGCCCGGGCGCCGTCGGGGCCCGGTTCAGGGGTCGGATCCTGGGGCGGCGTCCCGGCGGACGGGCGCGGCAGCGCTGCGGCGCTGGCGGCACCCGCGCCGAGGGGCCCGGCCGCGAGCCCTGCGCCCGAGCTGCCGCCGGAACCGTCCCGGGGGCCCAGGCTGGCCGGGCGCGCCACGGCCAGCGCGGGGTCCGCGGCGGCGGCGGAAGACGCGCTGTCCGCACCCTCGCGGCTCGGTTCTCCCGGGGAGCGAGACTCCGCGAGCAGGTTGGCCAAAGCCTGGCGGCGCGGCTCCGGGAGCGCCCCGAGGAAGCGGGGCGCAACCTGGCCGGGAGCGCTGCCGACGCCGGCCGGGGGCGGTGTCGAGGGACCCGCGGGCGCCGGCGGCGCGGCGGGATCTGGACCGGCGGCGGCACAGGCGACCAAGGTCGAGCACAGGCCCAGCAACAGGCGGCTCGAAACCGGGGACAACGCAGCGAACAGCGCCCTAGAGCAGGATCCCGCGGGGCGGGCCCCCAGGGTCGGCCTGAGCCGGGCCGCTGCGATGCAGCGCGCCGTCGGCGGACGCTCGAAGCGCGAGGAGGACATCAGAACAGCCTCCGGTCATGGCGCGTGTCGTAGGTGCAGCGGCCGCCGCTCCAGACCTGACCGACCGACGAGCGCGGGTCCGAGGGGTGCCCGGAGATGGCGACCAGATCCGCCAGCTTGCCGGGCTCGAGACTGCCGCGCTCGCCGTACAGGCCGGCGGTCATCGCGGGCACCGAAGTCAGGCCGCGCACCAGCTGCTGGCGATCGTCCCAGAATCCGAAGCGGGCCGCCACGGTCGATTGCAGGAACAGCTCCTCCGCCGGGATCACCGGGGCGTCCGTATTGAAGCCGACCTGGGGGTGGCCCGCATGCTGGAAGCCGACCGCGGTGCCCTCGTGGCGACCGTCGTGATCGACGCCCCGCGAGGGGAGTTTGGAGGAGAAGTTGCGCGGCCCCATGATCGCCGGAACGCCCTCCCTGGCGGCGACCGCGGCGATCTTGAAGGAGTCGAAATCCCCGTGATCGATGAACACCGGGATGCCCATCTCGACCTTGACGATCTGGATCGTGGCCAGCACGACCTGCACCTGCTGCGTGTGGGCAGCCACCTGGGCCCTCCCCGCGACCAGGGCCGGGAAGATCTCGAACATCAGGTCGTGGCGGGGCCTGGGTTCGCCCGCTTGCTCGGCCGCGAGCACGCGCCGGCCATAGGCCCGGCCGCGGCGAAGCACCTCGCGGATCTGCCAATTGAGCATCCCGCGCTGCATGTTGTAGCCCCAGGCCTTGGGGTTGTCGGCCTGGGCCACCTTGAGCGCACCCTCGCGGCGCAGCAGCATCTGCTCGTAGCGCTCCCCGGCCGTGGCCAGCAGCACCCCCTGGCCCCCCACGGTGGTGGCCGAGCCCGGGATGAACAGCACGCTGGTGACACCGGACGCCTGGGCCAACTGCAGCGCCGGATTGCCGGGGATCACCGCGGGAGCGACGCGCAGCTCGGGATTGGCCTGCAGGACCGCGTCGTTGATGTCGCCGCTGCCGCCCACGTGGCTGTGCAGGTCGATCATCCCCGGCATCAGCCAGGAACTGCCCAGGTCGTATTGTTCGTAGCCGGCGGGCACCTCGACCTCACCCCGCTTGCCGATCGCCTCGATGCGCCCGTCGCGGATCAGGAGCACGCCGTGGTCGATGTACCCGGGCCCGGTCTGCGCGCAGGTGACCAGCTTGGTGGCGATCAGAGCCAGACCCGGCCCGCCCGGGGCACCGCTGGAGAGGTCGGCCCCGGATCGCCGGACCGCCGTTCCAACCGCCGCGTTGGCGCTCTGAGCCGCCGGAACCGGCGCCTGAGCCAGGGTCAACAACCCCACCGCGAAGGCCGCGAGCCTCGCCGAAGCGCGCCGCCCCGCTCGGCGGCGAACCGACGCGCTGCCCACGGAGGGACCGGGCGGCGGGAAGCCGCTGGGACCCTGCGAGCGAATCGGCACGGGGCGCATGCGAGGGGCTTGGGGGGTTGGCGAGAGGGCTGGGGTCGTGGGTCGGATCGGTGGCCCTGGCCTCACCACAAGCGCTTGTGGCTGGCGTCGTAGCTCTTGGCCCCGTCGAGGTACACGGCCTCGACCCGCGAGCGGGGGTCGGAGATGTGGCCGCTGATCACGACGATGTCCGCGTCGAATCCGGCCTTGAGGCTGCCCAGGCGCTCGCCCATGCCGATCGTGCGCGCCGGGACCACCGTGTGTCCGCGCACGGTCTGGAGCGCGTCGTCCGGCAGCCCGTAGCGGGCCCCGATGGCCGACTGGAGCTGCAATTCTTGCTGCGGGATGACCGGCGAGTCGGTGTTGAAGCCGACCATGCGGTGGCCCTGCTCCCAGAATCCCGCGGCCAGGCCCACCACGCGTTCGGGATTGTCGCCGACCCAGTTGATGATGCCGCGGCTGGGCGCCGCCTGGTTGCGGGGCCCGAGGATCGCAGGCACCCCCAAATCTGCGGCCAGCTTGCCGAGCAGATACCCGTCGAACTCGCCGTGGTCGATAAACACGTCGAAGCCCATCTCCTTCTTGATGATGTCGAGGGTCGCCAGCACCACCTGATAGATCTGGGTATGCACTGCGATCTGTGCGCGGCCGGCCACCAGGTCCCGGAAAACCTCCAACTCGACGTCGTGGCGCGGCGCCGGGGCGCGCCCCTGCTCGTGCTCCGCCCAGGCCTGGCCATAGGCTTTGCCGCGCCGCAGGATCTCGCGGATGGTGTAGTTCTCGAAGGTCTTCGCGGGCTGGATCATCCAGCGTTCGGGATTGCCCCACTGGGCGATCTTGAGCCCGCCCGGATCGCGGACCAGCGCGCGCTCGAAGCGCTCATGACCGGTCTTGAACAGCAGGCCCTGCCCGCCGACGTTCGAGCCCGAGCCGGGGATGAACAGCACCGTGGTCACGCCGGCGGCCAGACCGAATTCGAGGCTCGGGTTGCCGGGGATCACGGCGGTCTTGGCGCGCATCCCCGGGTTCGCCAGGAACACCGTGTCGTTGATGTCGAAGGTGCCTCCTACGTGGCAGTGCAGATCGATCAGCCCGGGCATCAGCCAGTGGGCCCCGACGTCGACCACCTGATAGCCGCTGGGGATCTCCAGCTGGCCCTGCTCGCCCACCGCCTCGATCTTGCCGTCCTTGACCAGGACGACGCCGTGATCGACCACCTGGCGACCTTCCCACTCGACCGTCAGCACCTTGTCGGACAGCAGCGCCAGTCCGGGCCCGCCCAGCGCGCCGGCCTCGGGTGCCGGCCCGCCATGGCCCGCGGTCCCCGCCTTGGCGAGCGCGGGGCTTTGGGCCGCTGCGGCTCCCAGGAGGGAGGCGGCGGCGCCGGCGGCCAGCAGAGCCTGGCGCAAACAACGGACAGCGCGGCAGAGGCCTCGGGCTGTGGGGAGGGAGGGTGTGGAGCTCATGGGATGGATAACCTCACCAGCGTCGGCCGTCGCGGCGCGGGTCGTAGATCAACTGGCCTTCGATCCAGACGCGTTCGATCGAGGTGCGCGGATCCGCGGGGTGGCCCGTCAGCGCCAGGATGTCCGCGTGCTTGCCGGGCTCGAGGCTGCCGATCAGGTGGTCTAGGTGCGCCGCCCGGGCCGGCACCAGGGTCAGTCCCCGGACAACCTCCAGGCTGCGATCGCTGAAGCCGTGGCGCGCGGCCATGGTGGCCTGCACGGAGAGCTCCTCTTGGGGCACGACCGGCGAGTCGGTGTTGAAGCCGATTTCCTTCTGGCCCTGGGCCTGCCATTCCGCCGCCAGACCGCGGATCCCGGGCTCCTTGGCGGCGGTGATGCGCTGGAAAATCGCCGAGGTCGTGTCGATCGAACGGGGTCCGATGATGGCGGGGACAGCGTACTGGACCGCGACCTTGGCCACGCGCCAGCCGCCGATCTCCGAGTGGTCCAGGTAGACCTCGAGGCCCAGGTCCCGCTTCCACATCGTGATCGTGGCCAGCACCACCTGAGGGATCTGGGTGTGGGCCGAGATCTGCACCTGCTTGGTGTTCAGGCCATGGAACACATCCCAGCGCGGATCGGGGTGGCCGCCGGCGCCGCGCTCGAGGCCCCGCGCCCAGAGGCGGGCGTAGGCCAGTCCGCGCTCGACCGTGTCGCGCGAGTTCCAGTTCATCAGCGAGCGGCCCGGATTGACCAGCCAGCGCTCGGGATTGCCGGCCTGGGCCAGCTTCAAGGAACCGGGATTGCGCAGCTCCATCTGCTCGTAACGGGGCAAGCCCGTCTTGAGCAGCACGCCCTGCCCGCCCATGTTGGTGCCCGATCCGGGGATGTAGAGCACCGAGGTGACCCCTCCGGCCAGGCCATCGAGCAATTCCTTGCGGCCTGGGATGACCGCGCTGGACGCGCGCAGCTCCGGATTGGCCAGGTAAACCATGTCGTTGAGGTCGTTCTCCTCGAACAACGACCGGCCAGCGACGTGGCAGTGCAGGTCGACCATCCCCGGCATCAACCAGAGCTCCCCCAGGTCGAGGACCTCGGTGCCCTCGGGGAGCTCGAGGCTGTGGGCCGGGCCGAGGGCCAGGATCGAGCCGCGGTCGATCAGCACCTCGCCCCGATCGATCCAGGCCGCGGTGCCGCCCGCGTCGGGCTCCGCGCAGGTCAAGATCTTCGCGGCGCGGATCAGCTGCGGGCCCTGCGCCGCGGCCGCCGGAGCGCTGCGCTGCCGCGGCGAACTCCAGGGCGCCTGCGAGCGCCCCGACTGCTGGGCCGACGCCTGCGGGGCGCAGATCCCCAGGCTGGCCAGCGTCCCGAGAGCGCCGATCACCAGGGCACCCCAGCCCCAGGCCAGCGGCCGGCGCCGACCGGCGCAGCGGGCGCTGGCAGGAACCGCGCTGACCGCGGGACCCGGGTCGGGCCGGATTCCTTTGGGGTTCATCGAAGGGGTAGGGACGGGCTCGGAGGGGCTCAGGGACCGGTTCAGCGCACCTCGCGACCGGCGACCCAAACCCGCTGGATCTGTGCCGCGGGAGAGGTGGGGCTTTGGTCCAGGAGCAGCAGGTCGCCGAAGCGCCCCGGCTCGAGCAAGCCGACCTTGTCGTCCAGACAAAGCAGCTTGGCCGCGTCGCCGGTGAGCGCCCGCAGAGCGCCCATCGGGCTCATGCCCTGGGACATGGCATAGGCGGCGATCAGATGCAGATCGGCAGCCCCTTCCTCGGCGTCGGAACGGAAGGCCACGCTCAGGCCGGCCGCCTGCAGCGCAGCGTGGATGTTGCGGCCTGAGGGGCTGGTGTCGCCCCCGATCACGATCACCGTGGAGGGGATCACCCCGCGGATCCGACCGCGGATGCGATCGGCGACCGCGAGCGCGCCGCTGGCGCCCACCAGCACCGGCTGGATGCCGGCGGCGGCGCAGGCGTCCACGGCGGCGACGATCTCGGCCGGGCTCTCGACCTCGATCAGCAGGGCCAACTGGCCGCGCATGGCCCGGCGCAGGGCCTCGAGCCGCGGATCGGCCCGGGGTTCCTTCGGCTTGCCCTTGGGAGTTTCCTCGGACGGCTTCTCCTGGGTCTCGCGGACCGGACGCTTGGCTTCGGGGTAGTCGCGGCTCTCGCGCTTGGCTTCCAGGCTGACCTCGAGGCCGTTGTAGGCCACCTTGGCCGCGTAGCTGACCGCTTCGGCCTCGACGGTGATGTCGCTCAGCTTGCCTTCCATGCGGAAGGGCCCGAAATCCCCATCGCCCTCGAGCACGAGGCTGCCATCGGCCTTGTAAACGCCCCGGATCGCCAGCAGGCGCGGGGACAGCAGCCCGGAGCGCATCCAGCCCTCCACGGCCCGGTCGGGACCGCTGGGCTTGGATTCCTCCTTGGAGGGCTTCTTTTCCTTCTTGTCGGCTTCCTTCTTGTCGCCCTCCTTGGGCTTGTCCTCCTCCTTGGCCGCCTCGCCCTTCTCCTCCTCGGCCTTGCCCTCCGCGGGCTTGCCGGCTTCGGACTTCTCGCCGGCCTCCGCGGGGACAGCGGGCGCGGCGACGGCGCTGCCCTCGATCGGGGCCCCGAGCCGGATCTGCATGCGCACGCCCTGGCTCTGGCCTTCCCCAGCAGCCAGCTGCGCGGTCCAGATCCCGGTCACCGGATCGGGATCGATGTCCTTGCTCTTCTTCTTCTTCTTGTCCTCGCCCTCCGGGGCGGCTTCGCCTTCCGGCTTGGCCTCGCCCTCCGGCTTGGACGTGGCCTCCGGTTTCGGCTCGGGCGGCAGCTTGAACTCGGGGCGGGCCGCCTCCGGCTTCCAGGCGGCCAGCTTCTGCTCGTACTCGCGCCAGGCCTGGTCGTATTCGACCGCCTTGGACAGCAGCTCGCGGACCGCCTTGCCCGCCTCATAGGGTTCCTCTTCGCCCCAGGGCAGGCGCAGGGCCGCCAGGGAGTCGACGGGCAAATCCTCGGGCCGCTCCGCGGCGGGGTGGTAGGCCACGACCGGGGCGCCCGCGGAAGTCGAACCGCGGAAATTGAGGGCCACGGTGGTGACCCCGGCCTGGGCCACGCGCCGGTCGATCCGGTCGCCGGGCTCGAGCACGCGGGTCAGGTCGAAGTCCAGCCCGGGCACGCGACGGCTGCCGTCGAGCCCGAGGTACCCGTAGGCATCGATCAGGCCGGGCATGGCGGCCGCTCCCTGGACCACGGACGCGCCGAAGGGACGCGAAACGCGCTCGCCGACCTCGGCGATCCGGCCGCCCTGCACGAGCACCTCACCGGGGGTCAGCACGCGCCCGTCGCCCAGATGCAGCTCCTCGACGGATAGCACCACCGGGGGGGTGCGCGGGTTGTAGCCGCGGCGCAGGCTCTCGGCGACCGCATCCTCCCCCATCAACCCGGCTTCGGGAGTCCACGCGCTGGCGCCTTCGACGTAGGTGGCGAGCACGGACGAACCGACCGCCAGGGGCGCACCGGAGAGCACCACGAAGTCCGCGTCGCGCCCGCTTTGCAGGCTGCCGATGCGGTCCGCGACCCCCAGCAGCTCCGCGGGGACCCGCGTGATGGCCGCCAAGGCCAGCTCGGGCGAGAGGCCGCCGCGGGCGGCCGCCATGGCAGCGAAGCGCAGGTCGCGCAGGCTCGAGCCGGAACCCGGGGTCAGCGCCAGGCGCACGCCGGCGGCCGCCAGGCGGCCGGGCACCTCCAGGCTGGGCCATTCGATCTCCGGATCCTTGCCGCGGTCGCTGCCGCCCCGGTTGGGATCGAAGGGCAATTCGTAGATCACGCCCACGCCCAGGGCCGCCAGGCGCTCGGCGTGCGGCGCGGCGAAATGGGCGCCGTCGATCACCAGCGGCAGGCCGCGGGTCTGCGCGAAGTCGAGCAGGGCGCCGATCTCGTAGGCCTCCACGGCGCCCAAGCGCCAGGGGACCTTGGCCGACACCAGGCTGGACAGCTCGCGGACCGTGCGCGGGCCATAGGCCGGCAGTTCTTCCCCGCGCTGGACGGCGTCGAGCAACTGCCCCAGGGCCATCAGGGCGCCCACGGCGGAGCGCGGGAGCTGCTCCTGGGGTCGCCCGAGCCCGACGTCGGCGGTGGCGGGCACCGGCGGTTCCCAATAGCCGGGCGTGTTGCGGGCCTCGGCCGAGATCGCCCCATGGATCGCGGCGGGGGCCTTGACCACGCGGCCTTCCGGGACCTCGCCGGCGAGCTTGACCACCGCGCCCTGGCCCGCGATCAAGCGGCCCCGGGCCGGCGTGATGTAGGCGCTGGTCACGCCGGCAGAAACCGCGCCCATGTAGGGGCGGAAGCCATCGAAGCCTTCGAGGGCGCTCAGCCCGGGCGCGGCGGTGCGCGGCGAGGGCACGCCCTCTGCCAGGCGGCTGTCGGCGGCGACGAAGCCGGGCACGATCTCCGCTCCCGAGCCGAAGTCGACCAACAGCGCCCCGGCGGGCAGCTCCAGGTCCCCGGCTCCGACCGCCAGAACCTTGCCCGCTTGGATCAAGAGCGTGCCGTTCTCGATCACACCCGCCGGACCGAGCGTGTGGATCCTGCCCGCTCGGATCGCGTGGATCGGGGCGCCCGTCTGCGGGGCCGCGTTGGCCTGGGAAGGCGACGTCGGTGCGACGGCCAGGCTCAGGCTGAGGGCGATCAGGAATTGCATGGGAGGCGACGGTGCGGGGGCGTGTGGGGTAGCTCGGTCGGCGTGGGATCGAGCTGCGGACGCGGGGTGGCTTGGAAATCTCGGGAGCGGAGCGGGGCTCGGTCCGTGCCGCGGGGCCAGGGGATCGGCTCGAGCTCGGTCATCGCCCGGGGTCTGGGGATCGGCGACGCGGCTGTGCCTGCCCCGGGGGTTTCCCGGCTCGGGGCCCGCGCCGCCGGCGCGGGCCCCGCGCGGCTCTAGCGCGAGGCGGGCCCGGGCGGGGTGGCGCTGGAGTCGACTTCGCCGGCCCCGATGGGCGTGATCCCATCGATCACGTACTTGTTGCGCGTGTCCTTCGAGCGGTCGTACACGTGGGCCCCTTCGATGACCACGTGGTCGACCCAGGTGGCGGCATCGAGGGGGTCCCCGGTCAGCAGCACCAGGTTCCCGAGCTTGCCCTTCTCCAGGGTGCCCAGGTCCTTCTCGAGGCCCAGGATTTCGGCCGCCGCCGGCCCGACCGCAGCGAAGGCTTGGGCGGGCTCGAGGCCCAGGGCGATCGCCCGGGCAGCCTGGAACCAGAGCGAGGCGCTGGTCGTGTTGGCGGAGGAGATCGCAAAGCGCACGCCCGCGTCGCGGTAGTGCTTCGGCAGCAGGATCTCGGTCTCGTCGCCGGTCACGGGATCGCGCTCGGTGTAGGTCAGGCCCCCTTGCAGGACCGCCGGCACCTTGGCGGCAGCGATCGCTGCGGCGGCCTTGTAGCAGGAGCCCGCCAGGACCAGCACGGTGCGGTCCAGGAAGCCGTTGGTGCGGGCCACGTCCAGGGCCAAGAGCACGTCGCTCGGCTGAGTGCAGTGGATGAAGGCCTTGTAGCGGCCCTCGATCAGCTGCAGCAGGGGCTCCTGCTTCTCGTCGATCGCGCCGCGCGGGATCAGCTCCAAGCCCTCGACCTTCCAGGCGCTGCCGCCCATGGCGCGCCCCTTGGCGGCCTCCCCTTCGAGCTCGCGGCCTTGGTAGAGGGCCTCGCGCTTGGCCAGGTCACCCCCGGCCTTGGCGTCGGCCACGATCTCCTCGAGATAGCGGCGCAGGTCGTCGAAGGAATCCCGCAGCACCTGGGCTTGGGTCGCGCGGGACTTGCCCGCCTTGGGGCTGGCCGACAGGACCAGACCGAACAGCGGACGGACGGTCATGTCCTCCACCGTCATGCCGACCGGCTTGATCACCCGTCCGCGGGCCCCGATCACGCAATTGGCGCCCTGCTGCACGTTGAGCGTGGTCACGCCCCAGCGCAGGTAATCCTCGTAATCGACATTGACCGGGTCGATCGAATCGCGCACGTCCAGGAACGGCGCCACATCGATGTTCTCGTTGGGGCGGTCCATGCCGCGGCTGGTGTAAGCCTCGACGAAGCCGGGCAGGATCCAGTGGTCCTTGCCCCCGATCACCGGAGCGTCCCAGGGGACCTCGACCTCGCTGCTCTTGCCGACGGCCACGATGCGCCCGTCTTCGATCACGACCACGCCGTCTTCGATCAGCTCGCCCGGCTTGGGGATCAGGTGGCCGGCGCGGACCACGAGTTTGTCGGCCGAGAAGGCCAAGGCCGGTGCAGCCAGGAGGGCCGCGGTGCAGTAGCCCGCAGCCAGCGAGGCAACGCGGCGGAGGGAGGCGCTGAGGCTTCGGTCGAACATGTCCGGTAGGGAAAGGGTGTGCGTGTTCGTTTGGGGCGCGGCGCGGGAGCGGGCGCAGCGCGGGTCGTGGGGATGAATCGTCAGCCTGCCGTGGGCGCAGATCCGCGCAGGGCGGACTTCAGCGCGGGTCCTTGACCAGTTCGCCGGAGAGCAGCACGCCCACCACGGCGGAAGAGAAGCGGGTCGGCTCGCCGTTCCACAGGCACAGGTCGGCGTCCTTGCCCACCTCGATCGAGCCGACGCGGTCGTCGATCCCGAGCAGTCGAGCGGGCACCAGGGTCGCGGCGGCCAGGGCCTTGTCGGCCGCGAGGCCTCCGCGCACGGCGAACGCCGGCTGCAGGGCCAGGCGGGCGTCGGGATCCGCGCTGCCGCGACCGGAGAGTGCGAACACCACGCCCAGCTCGTCGAGCAGCTTGGGGGTGTTCCAAGCCATGAATCCGCGGTCGACGGCGGTCGTGCCGTTCCAGGCGAAGGGCGGCAGGACCAGCGCGGCGCCCGAACGCTGCAGGATTTCCGGCTCCTTCCAAGCCTCCGCCGCGTGGGAGACGATCAAGCGCGGCAAGCCGAACTCTTCCTTGAGATAGAGGGCCGTGCGGATGTCCTGGGTGGCCGAGGCCTGGAGCATCAGCGGCAGGTCGCCGCGCAGCACCGCCTGCAGCTCCCGCGACCCCGGATGCTCGCGCTTGTCCTCGAGGGCGAACAAGGCGTCGTAGAAGGCTTTGCGCGCCTCCCATTCGACGCCCATGCGGGTGGTCGGGCGGCGGTTGAACAGTCCCTGCGGCCGGCCGAAGGCTGGCGAGTTGAAGCGCGACGGGGCGGAACCGAAGGCCCCCGATAGCACCGCGTCGGGCTTGAGGAGACGGGCCGAAAGCAGCTCGGGACCGCCGGTCTTGACCGCCGCCGCCAAGCCCCCGATCACGTTGTTGTCGGGTGCGCTGAGCAGCACCGCGGTCACGCCGCTGGCGAGCTCGCGGCCGAAGCGGGTGCTGTACAGGTTGAGGGCATCGGTCAGGTGCATCTCCGGGGTCACCTCGCGGTCCTCTTCGACCGCGCTGAGACCCAAGGAAATGTCCGGGGACAGGTCGATCAGTCCCGGCGTGATCGTGTGCACCGAGAGGTCCCCGCCCTTGCCGCCCGGAACGATGGCGGCGATGCGGCCGTTTTCGACCCGCACCAGGCCGCCCTCGATCACCTGGCCCGAGACGGTATGGATGCGCTCGGCGCGGATCGTCCAGCTGCGGCGCGGCTCGGGGGCCGATTTCTCGGCCCCCTGGGCGCGGGCGCCGGCGGTCAGCAGCAGCGCCGCGAGGGCGCCGCCGAGCAGCGAGTGGAGCTTGAGGGAGGTCATGTTGGGGGCGGGGTGCTGCCGTCGTCTTCGATCGGCGACAGAGCGGAGGCGGAGGTGCTGGAACGAGCGGCGCTGGCAGCCCTGGGGGGTCAACGGGCGTGTTTGTTGCCGGTCGGAACCCCGAGGCGGGGCGACTTGGGGGGCTGGCTCGGGAGCAGGGGTGCCGCGCGGTAGACCTCGCGGCCGCCGACGTAGATGCGCTCCGGGCGGCTGCTCAGGTCGAGCGGATCCCCGGACCACAAGACCAGGTCGGCATCGAGACCAGCGCGCAGGCTGCCCACGCGAGCGTCGGCGCCGATCAGCTTGGCGGCGCCGCCCCACAGGGCGCGCTCCAGGGCCGGGCGGTCCGCACCCCGGGCCAGGGCGGCCGCCAGAGGGAGGCGGAACGAGGCCTCGCTGCCGTACCCGAAGGCGAACGGCACGCGGCTCTTCGAGAGCGCCACCAGGGCATCCAGGGTGCGGCCGGAGGCGCCGAGCCCGAAGGGCGGCAGCACCACTCCGACCCCAGCGGCCTGCAGGGAAGCGATTTGTTCCCCGGCCAAAGTCGCCCCGCGCAGCAGGGGCCGCAGGCCGTGGGTGGCGCTCCAGTCGATGGCGCGCTGGACCTCGTGGCGCTCTTCCACGTCGATCGAAACCAACAGGCGTCCGGCCTTGGCCTCCGCCAGCCGCCCCGCGGGATCGGCGGCGCGCTGATCCAGGGCCAGCACCAGCCCGCTGTAGCTGGTGGGCGCTCGGCCGCGGTTGACCGCGGGCGAGGCCATCGAGAGCAGCAGGGCGGGCAAGGGCAAACGCTGGACCTCTCCGGCGGGTCCCGGGGCGAGCTTGACCGGCGGCATCGTGCCCGCGATCACGCTGGTCGGGTTGGTCGCGGGCAGCAGCGTGGTGATGCCGACGCGCAGGGCTTCAGCCACATCCGGTCGGTGGGGATCGAAGCCGGGCAGGAGGTCCAGCTGCTCGAGGAACGGGGAGGTGGTCTCGTCCTCGGCGGGATGGCTGAGGCGGCCCCAAGCGGCGACGAAGCCGGGCGTGACCCAGCCGGGGTATTCGATGACCTCGATTCCGGGGGGCAGCTCGCCCGTCCCGATCGCCGCGAGCCGACCGCCCTGGACCAGGATCAGCACATTGGCGAGGTGCTGCCCATCGCCGGTGGCCGCGTGGGCGGCCCGGATCGCGAAGTCTTGGGCGGCAGCAGGTTGGGCTGCCCCGGCGGGCTCGCCGGCGGTAGCGCTGTGCAGCCAAAGGGCCGCGAGGGGCGCGCAGAGCAGGGTCAGCGACATGGTGCGGGGTGGAGGCTGCGGGCGTTTGGGTCGATGCGGAAGGCCGCGGGACGGGCCTGGGCGTTCGGGCGGCGTGGGCCTGCGCTTGGGACCGCACGGCCCTCGGGGTGGCTGGGCCGCCCCGGACGCAGGTCGAGGGCGGCGCAGCGGGCTCCGAGGGGCTCGGGGCGGGGCCCGTGGATCAGGGCAGGGGGACGGGCTGGCCGTTGGCGATCACCGCCTGGACCTGCGTTGCGCTGGCCAGGGGGTCGCCGGAGAGCAGCAGCAGATCGGCCGACTTGCCGACCTCGACGCTGCCCAGGTCGGACTCGAGGCCGAGCAAGCGGGCCGGGCGGACCGTCAGGGCGGCCAGAGCGCTTTCCGCATCCATCCCGAAGGCGACCGCGCGGGCAGCCGCCAGGGGCAGGTCGCGGGAGGCGTAGGGCGAACCGGGGCCAGATCCGAAGAGCAGATAGACGCCGGCGCGTTCGAGCGCTGCCGCGCGCTCGAGCGGGTGGATCCCGAAGCGGCTGGCGGCCTGTTCGTCGCCGGGAGCCAGGATCACCGGCAGGCCGGCCTCGGCCAGCTCGTAGGCGCACAGGTGGGCCTCAGCGGCCCCGACCAGGACCACGCGGGCCGCACCCAATCGCGGCAGGGCTGCGAGCAGGGCGCGGATTTCCGGGACCCGATCGGCCTGCACGAAGGCCGGCTGCTCCCCGGCGGCGATCTGCGCAAACACCTCGCTGTCGCGGTCGAGGCGCGGGGGCTTGGGAGCCTTGTCTTCCTTGTACTTCTCCTCGGTGAACTCCTTGCCCTTCTCCTTGGCATCGGCCAGCGCCTTGTCGCGCTTCTTCTTGGCGTTCTTGAACTCTTTCTCGAGCTTGGCCTGCTCCTCGGCGATCTTCTTCTTCCATTCCGCCAGCTCGCGCTCGAACTTGACCTGCCCCTCGCGATACTTGCGCCCGGCCTCGACCGCGGCCACGAAACGCTCGATCGATTCGATGCGATCGAAGGCGTCGCCGTCGACCGCCGTGACCCACAGGCCCGCGGTCTCATCCAGCACCCGCTTCCCGCGCTCGGATTCGCCCGCCGGCGCGGTCCGCAGGGCCACGCCCTGCCCGGAGAAGCGGCTCGGCAGGGCGCCCTGCGAGCGGACCGCCGTGATCCCGCCCCGCAGGGCCTCGGCGAACAGATATCCCTGGGAATACAGGTCGAGCCCGTCGGCGATGCGGGTCGCCGCGGTCGCCGAGCGGTCGGCGACCACGGCGGGGTCGAGCCCGATCTGGCTCCACACGTCGAGGAACCCCGCGCACACCACGGGGGCCTCCAGAACCTGGGCTCCCTCCGGAACCGCCAGCTGGGTCCCCACGGCCCGGATGCGCCCGCCGCGGATCAGCACCTGGGCGCCCTCGATCACCTGCCCCGGCCGCACGACCAGCCGCCCGGCCCGGACCACGAGCTGGGTCTCGGGGGCGGCCCCGCCGGCGGACGCCGGCGCGCCGGGCTCCTGGCCCAGCACGGACGGCGAAAGCAACGAACAGACGGCCAGTGCGGCGGCGGCCCAGAGCAGCTGGGGCGACCGGTCCGCGCGGAAGGCGTGGGTCGGCATGGGCGCTCGGACCGCGGACGCGACCCGGCGAGGGGGAGAAGAGGGACGGGTCGCTTACGCGGGCGCGGAAGAAGATTCCCAAGCGCGCGCAGGATCCGGCGGAGCGCAGAGCGTAGCGAGGGCGCGCGAGCGGCGCTGCGGCGGAGCTTGGAGCGGGGCGGCACGCACCCCGCGGTCCCGGCCGGCGCTGCGCCCGCGCCGCACCGGTCGAAAGCGGGTCCGGGAGGCTGTGGGAGGCGCGCCGCCCACCTGTCCAGCCCGCACCGAAGGCGGGGCGGGACCGCCCCCGGGAGCCCAGGCGGCTCGGGCCCCGGCAGCCGCGCCCCGCCGCCCGCCAGATAGGGGCTTAGGTGGGCCTAAATTGGCACTAAACAACCCTCTTCATCCACCCGGGCATCGCGTTTTGGCGGCCGCATCCGAACGCACCGGATCTCGGCGGGCCTGCGTTTACAAATCTCGAACGATGGCCTCGGACGGTAAAATAATTCCATCCTGGGCACCACTTAAGTGCCATCTAGCTGAGGTAACGCTCTTTTGTGCGGAATTCGACGTTCGGTCGCCCGCGAGCGGGGGCTGCATCGGCCACTTTGGCTCTGCCCTCCCGCACGATCCACCCGCTGCTGCTGGACCCGCGCTACTGGCGCGAGCGCCTGGAGATCGCCCGCCGGACACCCCGACAGCTGCTGGTTTTTCCCCGAGCCGACCTTTCTTGGCCGGGCGGCGACGTGTCCGAATTTTGGATGCGCGCCCACGACGGGCACCGCTTGGAGGGGTTGATGGCCCGCTCCCTGTTCCCCGCCCCCCGGCCCAGACTGCTGGCGGAGGTGGTCGAGGAGCAGACCGCGACCCCCGCGGCGCTGCCCAGGGCCGCCGGGGGGCCGGATCTGGACGCCGAGCGGCTGCGACGCTTCCTGCGGCTGGCCGGGGAGTGCCAGCCCCCCCCGGAGCCCCGATCTCGCGGCTCCGCCCTGGAGGGGCTCGAGGGGCGGTTCGACTGGGACCGCATCCGCGATGGGCAGGCGCACCTGATGCTGGTGCGGCACGGGGGCCGGAAGCTTGAGGACCGTGTGCTGGATCTGGTGAGGGCGGTGGAGGCGGCGCGCCGGCTGGCCGAGCTGGCCAGCCTCAAGGTGGAGTTCGGCAGCGTCGGCGACGAGCAGGATGAGCTGCAGATCGCTCGCCAGCTGTTCGAACAGGGCTGGGCCTGAGGGTCCGCAGCGCCGGGGAGCGCCCGGGCCGGCCCGAATGGGCCCGGCGGCTGGCACAAGGCTCCGGTCCGCAGCCTAAGCTTGGGGCCCATGCAGGTCCCCGACTCGGAGCTGCCCGCGATCGTCCGGCGGGTCGTGGGGCGGCTCCTGTCCAGCGGCGGCGACGGGATTCCCCGGTTGCCTGGCGTCTTCGTGGAGCGCGGGGATCTGCGCCCGGAAAGCGGTCCCGAGGTTTCCCGGGTGAGCGCGGGCGGCGCCGAGAATCCGGCGCCCCGCCAGCCGGGCCTGGTGGTGGCCGTGGGCAGCGACCACGGCGGCTTCGAGGCCAAGCGCCTGGTGCTGGACTGGCTCCGCGAAGCCGGACACCGGCCGCTCGACCTCGGCACCCATGATGCCCGGCCCTGCGACTACCCGGACTTCGCCTTGGCAGTGGCCCTCGCGGTGAGCGAGGGGCGCGCCCGTTTCGGCGTGTGCCTCGATGGCGCTGGCATCGGCTCGGCCATGGCAGCCAACAAGGTGCCCGGCATCCGCGCCGCCAACGGCACGAGCCCTGCGCACGCCCGCAACGCCCGCGAGCACAACTACGCCAACGTGCTGACCCTGGGTGCACGCTTGCTCGAGCCCCTGGCCCTGCGCGAGATCCTGTTGGCCTTCCTGAGCACGCCGGAGGGCGAGGCGCGGCATGGGGCGCGGGTGGCCAAGATCGACGCCATCGAGCGGCGCTTCGCTCGGCGCACCGAGCCCGCCGGACTGACCTCCCCCCGCGCCCCGTGAGCGGCGCCCCGACCATGGCCGCAACCACGCTTTCCCCCGCCGAACTGGAACGTCTGCTGCTCGAGATCGGCAGGCAGATCCTCGAGCACGGCGTGCTGCCGGGACCTGGACAGGCCTGGGCCTGCAGCGACCTGTCGCTGAGGTTGTGCCCCGACGCGCTGGGGCGGGTGATCGAAGCAGGCGCCTGCCGCGTGGGCATGGCCCCGGGGCAGTCGGGCGATCACCGCGGCCTGGCCGGCTACATCGACCACACCCTGCTCAAGCCCGACGCAACCTTGTCCCAGGTGGACCGCCTGTGCCGCGAAGCGGCGGAGCACCGCTTCGCCAGCGTGTGCGTCAACGGACTGCACGTGCGCCGCTGCGCGCAGCTGCTGCAGGGCAGCGGCGTGGCCGTCTGCACCGTGGTCGGCTTTCCGCTCGGAGCGATGGCGCCCGAGGTCAAGGCTTACGAAGCCCGGCGCGCGATCGAGGACGGCGCCTGCGAAGTCGACATGGTGCTTTCGATCGGGGCGCTCAAGTCCGGGGAAGATCGCTTCGCCGAGGAGGACATCCGCGCGGTGGCCGAGGTCTGCCATCCGCTCGGCGCCAAACTCAAGGTGATCCTCGAGACCTGCCTGCTGAGCGATGACGAAAAGGTGCGCGCCTGCCTGGCCGCCAAGGCCGCCGGCGCCGATTTCGTCAAGACCTCGACCGGCTTCTCGACCGGCGGCGCCACGCCCGCCGATGTGGCCCTGATGCGCCGCACCGTCGGCCCGGTGATGGGCGTCAAGGCCAGCGGCGGCGTGCGCGACCAAAAGGGCGCGGAGGCCTTGATCGCCGCCGGCGCCACGCGACTGGGAGCCTCCGCCTCGGTGGCGATCGTCAAGGGCCAAACCGGCGCCGGCAGCTACTGAAAGCCGCCACAGGCCCGCTCTGCCGGGCGCGCCACGCGCCGTCGGCCCCGGCGGTTGCCTCGCCGTCGGGCTGCCAGCCGGCGGCGCGGAGATACCGGGCTGCACGGCGCGCCGACAGCCTGTCGACGCCGCTGGGGACCCCGGCCCTGCCCACGCGGCCGGTGCCGGGGGTGGCGCTGAGCGGGCGGCCTTGACCCAAGCCGGAATCCGTAGCCGACCTGGGATGCTCACCAGGCCAGCTGCACGCTGAGCCCGAAGACCAGGCCGGCCTCGGCTCCCAGTCGCTCGACCTCCTGATCCTGCTGGTCGAAGAACTCGAGCCGGCGCCAGGGGGTGAAGCCGGCGAACAGGCGCGCGTTGCTGCTGCTGAGCCAACCCACGTCCAAGCCCGGATTCCAATCGAGGCCCAGGCTGAGCAGCAACTCGCGATCCTCGAAGATTCCGCCCGGCAGCGGCCCGACATCGTCCAGACGGTGGTCCCGGGCCCGGAACAGGGCCCGCGTGAAGACCCTGGTCTCGGCGGAGAGTTCACGGGTCAGTTCGAGCCCGGGGCCGACCGTGCGCAGTCTGGTGCGCGGATCGATGCGCCAATCCACGCCGATCACCGGCACGATCAGCAGCTCTCCGTTGAGCTCGGTCTGCACCAGGGCGCCCAGGTTCCAAGACAGGCTCGGGTTGGCCGGGATGCTCAGGGCTCCGATCAGCGAATAGACCAGGGAATCGCCGATCTCGGAATCCTCTTCCATGCCCGAGGCGATGCCCAAGCGCGCGAAATAGCCCCATTCCTCGCGCGGCAGGTTGATGCGGGTCAGTCCCAGCTCATTGCGGAACAGGGCTTCCACGGGCTCCGTGGAGCCGGGCACCACCGCGCCCGCGTCGCGGAACGAATAGGTCGAAAACTCGTAGCCGTAGTCGACCCGCCAGAGCTTTCCGGGACCTTCGGCCTTGGTCGCATTCAAGCCGAAACCCAGGCGCCGCGTGTCCAAGCGGCCGCTGATCCCATCCAGGCCCGCCTTGGTGTACTGCTGACCGTTGACTTCGCCGCCCCAACGCCAGCCCGTGGAACGATCGGGCGGCAGCGCACCCAGCGGCTCCGGCAGGCGGCGCTCGAGGTTCTCGCGCGCCTTCTCGTCGGTGGCCTGCTTCTCGGCCGGATCCAGATCGGCGCGCAGCTCCCCCAGCAGGGTTTCGAGCGCCTGCGGGTCCTTGGGCTGGTCCTTGGGATTTCCGAGCGGCTTGATCAGGCCCGCCGCGTCCTGGGCCCGGGCGGCATCCGGCCAGCCCGCCAGGAGCAGGGACAGGGCGGCGCACAGCCGGAGGTCGTCGGGGCGGAGGCCCATGGGATGCCCAAGGTAAGGGGCAGGCCGGCGCCAGGCGAGGCCCGGCGGGTCGGGGCGCAGCGCTTGGGATCGGCAGGTCTCAGGGGCCGGCGGTCCGCGAGCCCTGGGGATCGCCGCGCCGGGAGGGTCCAGGCCAGCGCCTGATCCGGGGCGCCGAGGGGCCCCGCGCGGGCTTCAATCCAAGGCCGCCAGCAGCGGAACGGCGGCCTCGAGCAGGCGCGCGAAGCGCGCAGCGGTGCGCTGGCCCACCTCGACCACCTCGGCGTGGGACAGCGCCTCGGCCGAAAGGCCCGCGGCCTTGTTGGTGATGCAGGAGAGCCCGACCACGCGTTGGCCTTCCCCGTGGCCGACCTGGGCTTCGAGCGCCGTGCTCATGCCCACCGCGGAGCCTCCCAGCGCGGACCAGGCGCGGACCTCCGCGGGGGTCTCGTAGGAGGGGCCCCGGAGCGCCACGTAGACGCCCTGTGCCAGGGGCTCCCCGAGCTCGGCGGCCAGCTCGAGCAAGCGCTCGGCGGCCAAGCGGTCGTAGGGGCTGCCCCGTCCGCACTCCGCTGGGAACAGGGCCGATTCGCCCTGGGCCGCGATGTGGTCGCGGATCAGCATCAGGGTGCCCGGCTCGAAGCTGCGATCGAGACCCCCGGCCGCGTTGGTCAGCACCAGGCAACGCACCCCCAGGAGCGCCCCGGCCCGCACCGCCGCGGTCACGTCGAGGGGGCCCCAGCCTTCATAGAGGTGCACGCGCCCCTGGTTGCACAGCACGGGCACTCCGCCCAGGCGGCCGAAAACGAAGCGACCGGCGTGCCCGGGGACACCCGATCGCGGCAGGTCGGGCAGATCGGCGTAGGGCACGGCCACGGGATCCGCGAGCCGATCGGCGAAGGCCCCCAGGCCCGATCCGAGCACCAGCTGCACGCGCGGCCCGCAGACACCCCGCGCCGCCAGGGCCGCGGCGATGCGCTCGGCGCGCCCGCGCTGGTCGCGCTCCACTTCCCCGGCGTTGCGCAGGGGATCGGCGAAGCGGCGCGTCATACGAAGATCCCCGCCACCGCCGCGGTCATCCACGAGGCCAGGGCCCCGCCGGCCATGGCCCTGAGGCCCAGGGCGGCCAACTCGGCGCGCCGCGCGGGCACCAGGGCGCCGACGCCGCCGATCTGAATCCCGATCGAAGCGAAGTTGGCGAAACCGCACAAAGCGTAGGCCGCCAGGACTTCGGAGCGCGGGTCGAGGAAACGAGGCGCACCGGGCGCCGCGATTTGCAGCTGATGGAGCTGCGAGAAAGCGACGAATTCATTGACCGAGATCTTGGTCCCGAGCAGGGCTCCAAAAAGCTGGCAATCGTGCCAGCCCTGCACGCCCATCAGCCACGCCAGGGGTGCGAACAGCCAGCCGAAGATGCGCGCCAGCGACAGCTCCACCGTAATCCAGGAGTTCCCGCTGACCGCCTGCAGGCAGCCGTCCACCAGCGCCACCAAACCCATGAAAGCGATCAGCATCGCGATCACGTTGAGCCACAGGGCCAGGCCTTCGGTGGTGCCCTGGGCGGCGGCCTCGATCAGGTTTCCCGCGCGCCGTTCGATGCGCAGCTCGACCCGTCCGGCGGTCGCGGCGTCCCCGCGCTCAGGCAGCATCAGCTTGGCCACCAGCAGGGCCGCGGGGGCGCTCAGCACCGAAGCGGTCAGCAGGTGCGGGCCGACCTCGGGCCCGAGCAGCCCCATGTAGACCGCCAGCACCGACCCGGCGATGGTGGCGAAGCCGCCGGTCATCAGCGCCATCAGCTCGCTGCGCGTCATGCGCTCCAGGTATGGACGCACCACGAGCGGCGCTTCGGTCTGGCCGATGAAGACGTTGGCTGCCATGGCGGTCGCCTCGGCCCCCGACACGCCCATCACCAGGGCCATCACCCGCGCCAGGAGCCAGACCACCACCTGCATCACGCCGAGGTGATACAGCACGGCCATCAGCGCGGAAAAAAACAGGATCGCCGCCAGGCCGGTGCCGGCGAAAGCGAAGACGAAGGCGCCCTCGGGGCCGAACACTGCCCCGAGCTTGCTCGGATCGGCCAACGGGCCGAAGACCAGCTTGGCGCCCGGTTCGGCCATGGCGATCAGGCGGCCAACGGCCTGGGCCGCGGCTTCGAACACGCCGCGGCCTCCGGCGGTCGAGAGGATCAGCGCCGCCAGGCCGAGCTGCAGCCCGATGCCGCCGACCAGGGCCCGCCAGGGCACGCGCCGGCGGTCGCTGGAGAGCAGCCAGGCCAGGAGGCAGAAGCCGAGGATGCCGAGCAGGCCGCGCAGGAGGTTCATGGGGCGAATGGACCGCTGGGCGAGTCTAGCCCTGGGGCCTGTGGCACGCCCGCTGCCGTCAGGCGCTCGAGCACCAGCGGCTCGAAGCGCGGCGGGCGGTCGCCGATCGGCAGGCCGGTTTCGATCGCCTGGCGCGCGGCCTCGAGGCCGCGGCCGGCCTGGTGGTGGATCTCGAGCAGGGGCTCGCCCGCGCGGAGTTCCTGGCCGGGGTCCACCAGCAGGCGCAGCCCCACGGCGAAATCGATGCGCTCGGCGGAGGACCGCCGACCGCCGCCGAGCTCGAGCACGGCCCGCCCCAGCAGCCGCAGGTCCCCGCAGCCCAGGAAGCCGCTGCGCCGAGCCCGCAGGACCTCGACCGAGCGGCTGCGGGGCAGCCGCCCCAGGGCCCCCGGGCGGGCGCCCTGTGCCGCCACCCCCCGCTCGAAGCGCTCGCGGGCGCTGCCGTCATCCAAGGCGCGCGCCAGCCGCGCCGCTCCGGACCCGGGCGCGGCCAGGCCCGTGCTTTCGAGCAGCTCGCCGCCCAGGCGGCAGACCAGCTCGCGCAGGTCGAGGGGCCCCGCCCCGCCCAGGCACTCGAGGCTCTCCTCGACCTCGAGCGCGTGGCCGATCGCGCGCCCGAGGGGCCGCTGCATGTTGGTCAACAGCGCCCTGGCCTCCAGCCCGAAGCCGCCCGCCAGCTCGACCATGGTGGCCGCCAGACGCCGGCCGCGCTCGACCTCGGGCAGGAAGGCCCCGCTGCCGAACTTGACATCGAGCACCAACGCGTCGAGTCCTTCGGCGAGCTTCTTGGAGAGGATCGAGCTGGCGATCAGCGGGATCGACTCGACCGCGGCGATGCGATCGCGCAGCGCATACAAGCGCCGATCCGCGGGCACCAGCCGCTCGGTCTGTGCGGCGATGAACCAGCCGGCGGTCGCCAGACATCGGCCGTGTTCGCCGGCGCCCAGCCCGGTGCGCAGGCCCTCGATGGCCTCGAGCTTGTCCAGGGTGCCGCCGGTGTGACCGAGGCCCCGCCCCGAGATCATCGGCACGCGGGCTCCGCAGGCGGCCAGGGCCGGCGCCAGCGGCAGGGAAGCCTTGTCGCCGATCCCGCCGGTCGAGTGCTTGTCGACCAGGGGCCCACCCTCCGGGGACCAGGCCAGGCGTTCCCCTGAATCGAGCATGGCGCGCGTCCAAGCGAGCAGCTCCCCCGGGTCGAGGCCGCGCAGGAACACGGCCATCAGCAGGGCCGCTACCTGATCATCAGCGAGCTCGCCGGACGCTGCTCCGGACACGAAGCGGGCGATCGCCTCAGCGCTCAACCGGCCCCCATCGCGCTTGGCCGCGATCGCGTCGCGGGGGTCGAAACTGAGGGGCGAATCGGGCGGCATCTTGGCGGTCGCAGGCCGATCGCCCGCGGCGCGAGTCTAACCCTGGTCGGCACAGCGGACCCACGCGCCGCGGCCGCCGTCGGCAGGCGGCCCTGCGCCGGACAGCTCAAGGGAACACCGGCCTTGGGAGCGGGGAAAAGACGCGGGGGCCCACGGCCCGGAGGATCCCGCCCAGCGCCCCGCTGGATCGCTGCCCCCCGGGATCCCAGCTCAGCGGCGCAGCGAAGCCCCGGCCCGAGCGAGCCCCCGGCCGCCCATCGCAGCGCCCCCGCCGAGGAGCCCGCGGGTCCCCGCGCAGCGCGCATCCCGCCCCGGGCTCGCCGCAGGCGATTCCCGGGACGGAACCGGGCCGCCGGAGCGCGCGTTGGAGCAGCGAAAACGCTGCGATCGGGACGCCGCTGCCCGGTCTGGGCCGGCTGCGGGCCGCGAGGGCTCCCGTGGGCCTGGCCGCCCGAGCACCGGGGCCGCTGCTGCCGACCTGGTCCGCAGCGGACTGCCGTGGAGTGCCGCAGCCGCGTTGCTTTGCGACGGTCAGCGCCGGATTTCGCCCCAGAAGCTCTGTCCGGGGCCGGCCGGGGGCAGCCCGAAGAAATCCTCCAGGCTGGCGCCCACGTCGGCGAAGGACGCGCGGGTGCCGAGGCCCGTCCCGGGGCGCACACCGGCGCCGGCCGCCAGCAGGGGCACGTGCTCGCGGGTGTGGTCCGTGGTCTGGATGAAGGTCGGGTCGTTGCCGTGGTCGGCGGTCAGCAGCAACAGGTCTTCGGGGCGAAGGCGCGCCTCTAGCTCCGGCAGCGCGGCATCGAACTGCTCCAGGGCGCGGCGATAGCCGGCCGGATCACGGCGGTGCCCGTAGAGCATGTCGAAGTCGACCAGGTTGACGAACACGAGCCCCGCACGGACCTCGCCCGCCAGTTCGATCGTGCGCTGCATGCCGTCCCGATTGCCCTCGGTATGGACCGAGCGCGAAATGCCGCTCCCGGCGAAGATGTCCTCGATCTTGCCCACCCCGATGGTCGGCACCCCGGCGGCCTGCAGGCGCGTCAGACTGTTGGGGGTCGGCGGCGTCAGCGAATAATCCTTGCGGTTGTAGGTGCGCTGGAAGGCGCCGGGGGCGCCGACGAACGGCCGGGCGATCACCCGGCCGACCCCGAGCGGGAGCAGCAGGCGGCGCGCGACCTCGCAGCAGCGATACAGGCGTTCGAGACCGAAATGCTGCTCGTGCGCCGCGATCTGGAAGACGCTGTCGGCCGAGGTGTAGACGATCGGCTTGCCGCTGTGGATGTGTTCGGCGCCGAGCCTGGCGATGACCTCGGTGCCCGAGGCGGGCTTGTTCTCGAGCACGCCGGGCAGGTCGGCGGCGCGCACGAAGGCGTCGATGAACTCGCTGGGGAAGCCCCGGGGAAAGGTCGGAAACTCGCGCTCGAGGATGCTGCCCATCAGCTCCCAGTGGCCGGTCGAGGTGTCCTTTCCGGGCGAGCGTTCCGCCAGCCGCCCGAAAGCTCCCGCGGGGCGCTCGGCCTTGGGCAGGGAGGTCACCCCGGGGACGTTGCCGAGGCCCAGCGCCAGCAGGCGCGGGATCGCGGGCTCACCCGCCGCGCGAACCAGGTGATCGAGGGTGTGCGCTCCTTGGTCCCCGAAGCGCTCCGCGTCCGGCAAGGCTCCGACACCCAGGGAGTCGAGCACGATCAAGAAACAGCGGCGCGGTGCGGCCATGGGATCGGGGAGGGCCGTTGGGGCCCGCTGGGGACGGTCGCTGCGGGTCGTCCGGGTGTGTAGGCGTCGGGAGGCTGGGAGGGTGCTGTGCGGTCGGCTCGGGCCGGGGTCCGGCCGCCGGGAAGTGCAGGCGGGTCCAGCGCCGGCCGACGGGGCATGGCCAGGGGCCTGCGCGCGGGGGCCAACCGGCCCTCAGTAGGTTTCGAGGTAGCGCTTGTGGCAGGCCACGCAGGAGCCATCGATCTGGGCGTAGAAGCGGTGCAACCTCTCCCGGTCGCCGGCCTCGGCGGCCTCGGCGGCCTGCTGGGCCGAGTCCAGCAGGTGGACTCGGAAGGCCTCGAAACGGGTCGGGTCCCGCTGGAAGTCGGGGCGTCGGACCCAGCCTTCGAACAACGGGTCGGACGCCAGGCTGGCGATGCCGCGAGCCGCCTCGGCCAGCTGCGGCAGATGCGCCTCGGAGCGCAGGACCGGCTCCATGCCGCGGTGCAGCGCCTGGAGCTTGATCATCAGCTCGAGCAGGGCCAGGTCCCGCGGCGGCGCCGGCTCGAGGGCCTGGGGTTGCCCGCCGCAGCCCGAGCCCAGGGCCCCAGCCACGCACAGCAGCGCCGCGGCCAGGCGCCGGGCGGCGCTGCGGTCCGGCCGGTCGGCGGCGCGGAGGTTGCCGGGGTCCCAGGGCCGCCGGTGGTGGGAATCGGGGCGAGTCCGCTTCAACCCTTCTTCTTGATCGCGGAGCGGATCATGGCCTCGATCTGACGCTGCATCTCATCCGCCCAATCGTCGCCGAAATCGCGGGCCAGCAGGTCGCGCTCGGAGAATTCCCAGCGACCCGAACGGGGGTCGAAGTCGAACTGATAGTCGTGCTCGCTGCCGTCGTCCTCGGTGACCATCACCAGGACGATGTTGTTGGGCTCGTCGAGCTCGAGTCGGAAGTCAGCCACGGGACGCTTCGGGGTTCGGGTTTGGCCTGGCGCGCCGCGGCGCAGCGCGGCGGAAAGAGGATACCCGATCCCCGGGGCGGATCTGCGCCAGGGCCGGCCCCGGCTCGCGCTGCCCCCCTCGACCCCAGCGGATCATGGGCCCGACTCCCAAGGGCCCGGCCGCAGCGCATCGGCCGAGCCCCGGCCCGGCGCGGGCCTCGCCCGCGCTGCGGCCCGAAGGCGGGCCCCCCGACCACCCGGCGCCGGAAACGCGGCGCGAGGGGCAGCCCGGGGGCTGTGCGGATCGGCCGGCGGGCCCGCGCCCGCGACCCGGCCGCACCGCGTCACGGATCCATGGCTGGAAGCCCGTGGCTGGAAGCGCCAGCCAGCGCCGCGGGCACACCCGCCCGCAGGCCAGCCGGCGGGCGGCCCGCAGGCTGCGCGGGGATCGGCGCGCTCGACCCGCGCGCAGCGCGGGTCGAGCTTGCTGTCGCGCGGTCAGAAGGCCCAGACCAGCGAAGCCGTGTAGCGGTCGCCGAACAGGTCGATGTTGTCGGTCAGCGGGTACTCGTAGGCTCCGCGCAGGGCCAAGGAGTCGCTGAAGCGCCACTCGAGGCCCAAGCCGTTGGTGATCACCGCCTCGCCTTCGCCGCCGCCCAGATTGAGCACGTCGACGCCGGAGAAGGGCAGCGGGGTGTTGTCGCCCTCGCCGACCACGTAGTAGCCGTTGAACTCGATCACCGGGCTGAACTGCGGGCTGACCCAGTAGTCCGCGTGCAGGTGCCACGACAGGCGATCGGCGTCGCCGGTGGCATCCTCGGCGCCGACCGGGGTCATGTAGTTCAGCACGCCGCCCAGGTGCAGGCGATCGAAGCCGCGGTTGTAGGAACCCCACAGGCGGATCTCGTCGTCGTTCTGCAGGATGTCCTTGTCGCCGACGCCCAGCTCGTAGCCCAGTCCGACGGCGGCGTGGGTATCGGTCTCCCAGTCTTGGAGGAAAGCCCACTTGATGCCCGCGGCGACGTCGTTCCAACCGCCGTCGTCGACCGCTGCGGTGTCGAACTCGGTCCAACCGTCCTTGTAGGCCACCAGTTGGAGGCTGTCCGTCAGCGCAGCGCGCAGCTGCACGGCGTAGACGTCGGCGGTGCCCGTCAGCGTGTCGGAAGGGAAGTTGTGGCGCACGTACCAGGCGCGCACGTCGGTGGTCACGAAGCTGTCTTCATGGAAATAGGGCGCGGTGACGGGGTGCACCGCCTTGCGCTCGGCCGGGAGATCGACTCCCAGCGGGTCGGCCTCGCCGAAGAACACCGTTTCGGTGTGCTGCGCCCGAGCGGCGGCAGCGGCGATCATCAGAGCCAGGGCGGACAGGGGGAGGGTTCGGGGCATGCTGTGCATGGCGAAGTCTTCTCTTCGAGGGTTGAGCCCGGGGGGGGCCGGAAGGTTGTCCAGTGGATCAATTTCTGTCGAGTTCGTCATGCGGTGAATCGTCGCGGGGCGAGGGGCAGCGCTGCGGCGAGCACGCCCATGCCGGGGCCGGAGAATCGGCACATTGCCCGATCAATTCGCACCACAATGGTGCCAGTAGCCGCGGAAAGCGCGGACGGGACCGACGCAGCGCAGCGACACGGCGGCCCTGCCCAGCGGCTTTCCGGCAGGGCGCTGCGAGGCCGGCGGGATCGGAGGCTCCAGGAAAGGCCCTGGGAAGGCCAGGGATCGCTCCAGGCGCTCGATCGAGAGCTCAGGGCCTTCGGCCCCGCCGCGCGCACGGAGCCGGGCGTGCGGCGCGGCCGCAGCACGCAGCCGAACCGGCGGGAAGCACGCGCTCGGGCGACCAGCCCGACGCCCGGGAGCTCACGGCAAAACTCGCCGACCCGAGATTTTTTTGGGACTCAGACCGGGAGAACTCGATGGCCGATTCCTCCGCGGGCCTTAATCTGCCTCTGGCGGGCCGCAGTCCGCCTCCGCACCATGAAGCTGAACCACCTAGTCATCTCCACCGACCTTTCCGAGGCCTCGTGCCAAGCGCTCCAGCCGGCGGTCGAATTGGCCCGCACCAGCGGGGCCAAGCTGACCCTGCTGTACGTGCTGGAGGAGGTCTACATCGCCCCGCACGGCGCGCCCCTGGCCCCGCCCGTGACTCCGATCACCTCCGACGAGCGCCAGAAGGCGGCACACAAGGCGCTCGAGGGCTGGCGTGCCAAGCTCGGCGTCCAGGCCCACCTGGAAGTGCTCCCGGCCGACGACATCGCCCAGGCGATCAGCCGCTACACCGTCGAGAAGAAGGCCGACCTGCTGTGCGTCGCCACCCATGGCCGCACCGGCTTCCGCCACCTGGTCCTAGGCTCGGTGGCCGAGTCGATCATCCGCCACTCGAAGGTGCCGGTGATGATCTTCCCGCAGCCGCGCAAGTGAGCGAGCCGCGCAAGTGAGCGAGCCGGGCGGGCGTCGGCCCGGCTGCGGTCGGACCCGGCTGCGGGGCTCCGGTTGGCCCGAATGCCCGCCAGGGCTTGGGCCCGGGGCGCCGCTACGGGTCCGACCCGGGCCCCGAGGGCCCGGCGATCGCCCCGAGGCGGGGCCGAGCGTAGGTCGTCCGGCGCAGGGGCGCGGGGCCGCGCTGGCGGCGCGATCGGCCACCGCAGGGCTGCTGGGGACCGCTCCCGGGGTGCACCCCGCGGCCAGCCGGAGGGCTGCGCTCAGCAACGGCCAGGCGCGCCGGGCGGCCCGCTAGGTTGCAGCGCCGGTCCGCGGGCTACGGCGCCTGGCCGGTCCGCGCGGCCCGCGGGCGCGGGGCGCCCCCGCGGGGGGTGCGGGCTCTCGCCGCCAACCGCCTCAGGTCGGCAGCCAGAAGGCCCGAGACGCGCTCGGCGCCGGTATCCTCTGCCGCCCCCGCAACAGAGCCGATCCGATGCAGACCCTAGCGCCCCTGAGCTTCGCGGCCCTCTCCGCCCACTTCGCCCACTGGAAGAAGATCGGCGACATGGTCGACCAGTGCATCGACCTGATGCTGAACCTGCGTCAATCCGGACATCCGGGCGGGTCGCGTTCCAAGGTGCCGATGCTGGTGGCCAGCACCCTGGGGGCCGGGATGCGTTTCGACATCCGTCATCCCGAAAAGGCCTTCGGGGATCGTTTCGTGCTGGTGGCTGGGCACTGCAACCCGGCGGTGTATGCGCTCCTGGCGGTCTACAACGAGGCCCTGCGCCGCCGCCATGCGCAGACCGGCGATCCGCGCTATCTGGTGCCCAAGGCCCACGACCGCATGCTGACCTGGGAGCACCTGCTCTACCTGCGCCACAACAAGGGCTTGCCCGGCCATGCCGAGATGGAGGGCAACACCCTGTTCTTCAAGTTCAACACCGGGCCTTCGGGCCACGGTGCGCCGGCGGCCCTGGGCGAGGCCATGGCGCTCAAGCACGCCGGCGCCGGCCAGGTGCGCGTGTTCGCTGTCGAGGGCGAAGGCGGCTTCACCGCCGGCGCCCACCACGAGGTGCTCAACTCCGCCTACGGCCTGGGGCTCGACAACCTGATCTACCTGCTCGACTGGAACGACCACGGCATCGACTCCTTCGCCAATTCGGAGGTCGTCTATGGCGGTCCCAAGGACTGGTTCGAATCCCATGGCTGGCGCGTCGCCGGGGTCGAAGACGGCGAAGATTATGCCCAATTGACCCGCGCGTTGCTCGAGATCGTGCATGCGCCGAAGACCGGTGGCCGGCCGGGCTGCGTGTGGTTCAAGACCCGCAAGGGCCGCGGCTACCACAAGTTCGACGCCGCCAGCCACGGCAAACCCCACGCCCGCAACAGCGAGCTGTTCTGGAAGGGGCGCGAGGAGTTCGCCCAGCGCCACGGGGTCGAGTTCGCCGGGCACGGCGATACCAAGGACCCCGGGGAGGCCGCCTGCCGCGAGCAGTCCAAGGCCTGGTTCAAGACCGTGATGAGCGTGTTCGACCGCGATCCCGCGCTGCTCGAGTACCTGGCCGACACGCTGGTCGAACAGGGCGACGCCGTGCCGGCCGACCTGACCGGCGGGCGCATCCAGCGCGGCCACAACCTGGCCATGGATCGCTCCTGGCTGGCCCTGGACAAGCTGCCGGCGGAGCTGTTCGTGGCCCCCGGCACCCAGATCGCGAACAAGGAAGGCTTCGGACGCTTCGGGGCCTGGCTCAACGGCCTGGCGCAGCAGCACATGGGCCGGCCCTTGGTGCTGGCCTGTTCCGCGGACCTGGCCGATTCGACCTCGATCGCGGGCTTTGCCAAGGCCTGGGGCGACTTCAAGGGCTTCGGCTGGTACGAGCGCGACAAGAACCCGACCGGAGCGCTGCTGCCCCAGCAGATCACCGAGTTCACCAACTCGGGCCTGGCCGTGGGGTTGGCGGTGACCAACATGGCCGCCGACCCGGAGCGCGAATTCCAGGGCTATTGGGGCGCCTGCTCGACCTACGGTTCATTCAGCTACCTGAAATACGGCCTGATGCGCCTGTTCAGCCAATTGGCGCAGGATTGCCCGCTCAAGGTCGGCAAGGTGATCTGGGTCGTCGGGCACTCGGGCCCCGAGACCGCCGAGGACAGCCGCACGCACTTCGGCATCTTCTCGCCGGGCGTCACGCAGCTGTTCCCCGACGGGCACGTGATCAACCTGCACCCCTTCGAGCACAACGAGGTGGCGCCGCTGTTGGCCGCTGCCCTGGCCACCGACGTGCCGATCATCGCGCTGCACCTGACGCGCCCCAACGTGGCCGTGCCCGATCGCCAAAAACTCGGCATCCCCGGCCACCTGGAGGCCGCCCGGGGCGCCTACGTGCTCCACCCCCACGACCCGCGGCGCCCCAAGCAGGGCACCGTGATCGTGCAGGGCACCAGCACCACCGAATCGGTGCACGAGCTGCTGCCGCGCCTGCGCGAAGCGGGCGCGCCCAACATCAAGGTCATCGCCGCGACCTCCTGGGAGCTGTTCCAGCGCCAGCCCCAGGCCTACCGCGACCAGGTCCTGCCCCACGCGGACTGGTGGGATTCGACCGTGATCACCAACGGCGCCCGGCGCCTGATGCACGACTGGCTGCCCCACAAGGTCGCCGAGGAATACGCCCTCAGCTCCGACTGGGACAACCGCTGGCGCACCGGCGGCAACGTGGCCGAACTCAAGCTCGAAGCCCACATCGACCCCGCCTCGATCTGGGCCGCCCTGCAGCGCTTCGCCCAGGACCGCGACGCGCGCCTGGCCCGCTGCCGCCCCAGCTGACGCCGCCGATTCGGCGGACCCGCGGGCGCAGCTCGCCCGCGGGTCGCCTCCGCTGCGGCCGGACTCAGGGAGCTCCGATCAGGGACGCCAAATCGGCGCGGAAGATACCGGCCTGATTGGGGCCATCTGCCCGGGCCCAGAAGTAGACCTGCCCGCGGGGGTTGACCACCGGGTTCCCGAAATGCGTGAAGCTCCTCCCTGGATTGTGGGGCATGGGCATTCCGTGGCTGACCAACAGGTGGACCTGGCCTGGGCCGGTGCAGGCGAGCAGGGCGGGGAATCCAGCTGGGTTCTCAGGCCCTTCCGAGAGCATGGCGTGGAAGACCACGACGCCTGCGATCTGGGTGCCGGTAGTTGGGGCGAACAGCGGATCGAGCCGGCTCGCCGAGAGTTCCCCCTGGACCTCGAGGCCACCGGGCAGGGTTCCCGGCGTGGCTATGCGCTTGATGCAGAGGTCTCCCAGACCGGGGTAGAACACATTGGTGCGCAGCAGGACCGTCGATGTCCCCTGATCCATGTTGCTCTCCACGAGTACCTGGTCGCCTCCAGCAGCTTCACAGGTGCCCAGATCTCCGACCCACAGCACCGAGCGGGCCGCCGGAAAGGACGGACCACAGGTGACACAGCCGTCGTCGGGCGAAATCGTGAGGGATGCCCCGACCTGGAGCGAAGTCCCGCCCGGAAAGCCGACACTGCCGCACTCGATCACCTGCATGAAGAGCTTGCTGCTGATCGCCTGCATCGTAGTCCCACCCGCCGTTCCGCCCGCGCTGCCCCCGCCTTGTCCAGGCCCACTCCCGGCAGAGTCGGAAATCCTCGCGGCGAAGGCGGTGGGAACCAGGTCCCCGGAGGTCAGCCCCCCCAGGCCATAGAAGTTGCCGTAACCGGGCTCGGGGGCAGGCTCACCTGGAGTTCCCTGCGAGCCGAAGACACCGGCATCCACGTAGAGATGGGCTGACCCGGGGCTAGGAATCAGGAGCAGGAAGGGCTTCAGCTGGGTCCCGGACCCGATTCGGTCCACCAGCGCCAAGATGCCCTGCGATCGCAGGACCTCGAAGTCGAGTCCCTCGAAGGGCGACCCCGGGTCCCGCAGCCAGCGGAGCTGTGCGGGGCCTGCTCCGGCGGCACCGATTCCGTACTGAAGGTCCACCGTACCGCCGCAGCCGGAACCATGATCCCCACAGCTCGTGATCGAAAAGCAAGAGAGTTCGGTTTCGGGGCCCACGAGCGCCGTCTCGAACAGCGCCAGGCCCTGGGGACCGAGGCGCACCTTGTGGCGCGGAGACGACAGCCTGAGCTGGGATTGCTTGTAGTTGAGCCATTGCCCACGGCGCGCGAGAATCGCGGGCGCGGTCGCGTTCTCAGCGAGCCGGAAGACGGAGTTGTCGTCCATGTAGGCCACCTGCCCCGCATCGTTGGTGGCCACGCCTGTGCGCAGGAGATGGTAGCTGTGGAGCTGGCCGGGGATGGCCTGGCAGTCGTAGGCCACGGTGCTCAGCCCGGTCTGCGCCTGGGCCGCGGCACTGCAGACGAAGCAGCCCAGCAGAATCAGGGGGGCGCTCAGGCGCGGGGCAGCAAAGTAGGTTCTCATCGCGGTCATCCTTGGGGGTTCAGGGCGGGAGGCAGCCGACCCGGCCGAACCCGCTCCGGAGCGCTTAGCGAACGAAGCCGTCCCGGCGGCTCACCGATCCTGCTCGCGGGGCCCAGTCCGGCCGACCACTTTTTCGTAACCCCATTCAGGTCATGCGGTTACGAACGCTCGGCCGGGGGCTAGATTAGCCTCATGCCGACCCCGCCGCCGCAGTCCGATCCGCCGCCCGTGCCGGCGGGATCGGACAGCACAGCGCTCTACCTGGAGCTGCGGGAGCTGGCGCGACGTCAGCTCCGGCGCGAGCGAGCGGGGACGAGCTGGTCCCCCACGGACCTGGCCAACGAAGCCTGGCTGCGCGTGCAAAGCCGGGCATCCGCCTGCGATAGGCAGGCCTTCCTGAGGGTCTGCGTGGTGGTCATGCAGCACCTGCTGACCGACAGGGCCCGGCGCTTGATTCGCCTGCGGCAGCGGTTTCCCCAGCTCGCCGAGCACAGCGGGCTCCGGGCCGATCGGCTTGGGGAAGGCGGCTTGGGCCTGGTCGAGCTGGCGGATGCCCTTGGTCGATTGGAGCGCCTCGACCCCCGCAAGGCGCGCGTCGCCTGGCTTCTCGGCCTGATCGGCTGCTCCCAGGAGGAGGCCGCCGCGGCCCTGGGGGTTTCCCTGGCGACCTTGAAGCGAGATTGGGCCTTCTCGGCCGCTTGGCTGCGCAGACAGCTGCAGACGCACCATCAGCACCCGTGAGCAGGACTCGAACTCGGCCGCGTGCCGCAGCGACCCATGAGCGGCCTTGATCCCCGCGTGCGCTCCCCCCAGCCCTCGGCAGAGAGCGAGTTTCGCAGGCTCGAAAGCCTGTTCAAATCGGCGCTGGAGCAACCTGCCGAGCAGCGCGGTGCTTGGCTGCGCAGCCAGCCCATCGACGCCAGGCTGCTCGATGAGTTGTTCGCCCTGCTCGAAGCCCACGAGCTGCCGCTGCCCGCCCTGGCCCAGCTCATCACGGGCGAAGCTAGGGCGCTGCTGCCGCCCGGAACCCGAGTCGGGGAGTTCGTCCTGCTGGAGCGCCTGGGACAGGGTGCGGCCGGCACCGTCTATCGGGCCCGCGGCCTTGAGGGCCAAGAAGTCGCGCTCAAGCTGCTGCGCGCCGATGTCGCGTTGGCCTGGCAGCGGCGCTTCGAACGGGAAGGCCAGCTGCTGGGCCGCCTGGACCACCCCGGGATCGTGCGGCTGCTCGGCCATGGGCTGTACGCGGACCTGGACGGCGACCGGCCCTACCTGGTGCTCGAACTGGTCCCCGGTGCGCGCACACTGCGCACTTACGCGGCGGAGGCTCAGCGCTCCCTGGAGGTCAAGGTGCGCTTGCTGGCCGAGGTCGCCGAGGCCCTGGCCCACGCCCATGGACGCGGTGTCGCGCACCGCGACCTCAAACCAGAGAACGTGCTGGTGGACGCTGCGGAGCGGGTGCGCCTGATCGATTTCGGCCTCGGCCGAGACCTGGGCCAAACGCCCCTCGCCGGGGCTACCGCTAGCCAGGCCCTGCTCGGCACCGCCTGGTACATGGCGCCGGAGCAGTTCGAACGGCGCGGCGGGGTGGACCCCCGTTCGAGCGACATTTACTCCTTCGGCGTGCTCGCCTACGAATTGCTGGCTGGACGCCTGCCGCAGCCCTTGGAAGGAGTCCAGATCCCCGAGATCGCCAGACGCATCTGCGAACTCCCGCCGGCGCCCCTGCCGCGCGAACTCGGTGCCCTGCAACGCCCGCTTACCCGGATCCTCGAAGCGGCGCTGAGCAAGGACCCGTCCCGGCGTGCGGCCGGTGCGGCCAACCTGGCACGGGACCTGCGCGGCATCCTGCACGGCCGGGCACCGGAGTCCCGGCCACCTTCAGCCCTGGCCCGGCTTTCCTGGGCGGCCAGGCGTCACCCGAGGTTCGCCGCGCTGTCCGCCGCCGGAGCCCTGGCCCTGAGCGCGAGTTGGGTGCACACGCTCGGATCCGCGCTGGACGCTCGCGCCGCAGCCGCCACCGAGCAAGCTCAACGGGTGTTGGCCCAAGATGCACTGCTGGCGCTCACCCAAGCCCTGGCCGGATCGGATCCGCGCAGCCTGATGACCGGCTTCCGGACGCCCTCCCACGCACTCGACCAGCTCGAAGAGCTGCTGCACTCCGGTCCGCAGCTCGCACCCTCGATACGCGCCCTGATCGCGTACCTGTCGGCCGGCAGGGCCATCAGCGAGGGACGCTGGGAACCCGCCGATGCGCTGCTCGAGCAAGCCCTGATCGACTGGCGTCGTGCGGTGCCAGCGCAGCCCGCCCAGCTCTCGCGCGGACTCTCGATGCTGGCCAGTCTGCAGCTCGAGCGTGGCGAGTTCTCCGCGGCGGTCGCCACCTGTGAAGCCAGTGTGGCGGAGGCGGAGCGTTCCGGGCAGCCCCAGGAGTTGCTGCGCTCGCGCTGCGATCTGGCCATGGCTCTGCTCGCCGCCGGCCGACTCGAGGAGGCGGAAGGACAACAACGCGCAGCCCAGGCCGAGAATCGCTCTATTCCGCCGGGTGAGTTCGCCTCCGCATTCCAGCTGGCCAGACTGGAGGGGGCGCTGGCCGAAGCAAGCCACGATGGCGAGGCAGCGATCGCTGCCTACACGCAGGCGCACGCACTGGCTGCTGAGCATCTGGGCGCCACTAACCACCAAACGCTCGTCTCCAAGGAGCAGTTGGGACGGGTGCTGGCTTCGCGGGGTCGCTTCGACGACGCCGAAGGGCACTATCGCGAGGTGCTCGAGCAGCGAGAGCGACGGCTCGGTTCGGATCACCCGGATACGCTCGGTGCCTTGGGGCACCTGGCGCTCCTGCTGGATGGCAAGGGTGAGCTGGAAGCAGCGATTCCGGTTTGGGAGGACCTGGTCGAGCGCCAGCTGCGCGTCTCGGGAGCGACCCATCCCCAAACCTTGATCGTGCGGCACAATCTCGCGGCCAGCCTGTTCGATCTCGGCAAGCGCGAACCCGCACACCTGGAGTCGGCACTGGCCTTGACCCGAGAGAACATCGCCGGCTGGGAGGCACGCGGGGAGTCCCAGCATCCCGAAGCGCTCAAGCCGCGCCAGAACGAGGCCAACATCCTGCTGGAAATGGGCCGGAACGAGGAGGCTATCCCCAAGTTCGAGGCCCTGCTCGCAGACCGCCGGCGGTTGCTGGGCGATGCCGACGTGGCCACTTTGAACACGATGGGTTCTCTGGCGACGACGCTGGAACGCGCCGGGCAACCGGAGCGTTCGCGCCAGCTACAAGCCGAGGTGCTGGCGCTAGCCGCTGCCCACTATCCGATCGACGACCCGAATCACTTCATCGGCCATGCACGCGCTGCGCGAATGGCCATGAGGCGCAATGACCTCGGCGAAGCCCAGAGGTTGGTGAGCGAGGCCCTGGAACGGCTCGAAGGCCGCATCGACAGCCGCCATCCCATCGTGGCAGCCTTGCTGCGGGTCCGCACGGATCTGCAGGCAGCGCAGCCACCCTCGCCGCGCTGAATGGCAACGCGACCAGCCCGGCAAACGGGGCCCAGGTGCGCTGACCGGCGGACGGTCGCTCGCCGCATCCCGAGTCCCTTGGAGCAGGCCGGACCTGGCTTCAGCGCCGCAGGGCTTCGAGCAGCAGGGGGCCCAGGTCGGCGGCTTTTTTCTGGCCGATGCCCTCGACCTCGAGCAGCTCCTCGACGGATTGGGGGCGGCGCTCGCACAGGGCCAGCAGGGTGCGGTCGTTGAACAGGAGGTAGGGCGGGATGGCGCGTTCTTTGGCCAGCCGGCGGCGCAGGGAGCGCAGGCGCTCGACCAGCTCGGGGTCGACCTGCGCGTCGTCGCCCAGGCGCGCGTCCAGCAGCGGGCTGGGGCGGCCGGCGGAGCGGGGGCCGCGGCCCTCGCGGCTGCGTTGGCGCGCGGGGTCGGCTGCGGGGCGCGCGGGTTTGAACAGCTGCACCGGGCGCTCGCCGCGCATGGCTTCGACGCCGGCATGGGTGATGCCGAGGGTCGGGTACTGTCCGGTGGCGACGCGCAAGAGACCCTGGGAGATGAGCTGGTCGATGAACGAGCGCAGCTGGAAGCCGTCCCATTCCCGCAGCAGCCCGAAGGTCGAGAGCTGATCATGGCCCGCCTCGACCACCTTGGGGCTGGCCTGCCCGCGCAGCACCTGGGTCAGGTGGGCCGCGCCGCGGCCCTGCCGGCACTTGACCACGCAGGAGAGGATCTTCTGCGCGATCACCTCCGCGGCGACCACGGTTTCGAGTTCGCCCAGGCACACGTCGCAGGCTCCGCAGCCGCCCGGGCCCTGGCCGGCGGCGGGCTCGCGCGCAGCGAAGCGGCCGCCGAAGTACTCGACCAGGAAGCGATGCCGGCAGGTGACGCTGCCGGCGAAACTCCACAGCTCGGAAAGCCGCCGGAGATTCGCTTCGAGCTCGGCCCGCGCGCCCTCGGCCCCGTTGGCCTCGGCCTCGGCGGCGGAGCGCTCCAGCAGGTTGCGCCAGCCGTGGTAGTCGCTGCCCGAATACAACAGCACGCACTCCGCCGGAAGTCCGTCTCGGCCCGCGCGCCCAGTTTCCTGGCTGTACTGCTCGACGCCCTTGGGCAGCGCTGCATGGATCACGAAACGCACGTCCGAGCGGTCGATGCCCATGCCGAAGGCCACGGTGGCCACGACCACGTCGAGGCGTTCGCTCTGGAAATCGGCGCTGATGCGGCGGCGCTCCTCGGCCTCCAGCCCGGCGTGGTAGGCTGCCGCCCGCAGGCCCTGCTTGGCCAGGGACTGGGCCAGCTCCTCGGCATCGCGGCGGCGCACGACGTAGACGATGCCCGCCGCGCCCGGATGGCGCCGGATCACCTGCAAGACCTGCGGCAGCAGCTCGCGCCGCGCCTGGATCCGATAGGTCAGGTTGGGGCGGTCGAAATCGCCCACCAGGCGCAGGGGCTCCTTGAGGCCCAGTTCGAGCTCGATGTCCTGCTGGACGCGGGGCGTGGCCGTCGCGGTCAGGGCCAGGATCGGCACACGGCGGCCGCCGGCGCCGCGGAACAGCGCCCCCAGACGCCGGTACTCGGGGCGGAAGTCGTGGCCCCAGTGGCTGATGCAGTGGGCCTCGTCGACGGCGATCGAAGCCAGCCCGGAATCCAGCAGCTCTTCGAAGAAGCCCGGCATCACCGCGCGCTCCGGGGCGCAGTAGAGCAGCCGGAGTTCCCCATCCTTGAGCCGCGCCAGGGTGCGCGAGCGCTCCAGGGGATCCAGATTGCTGTTGAGCGCGCCGGCCGGGACCCCATGCGCTTCCAGGGCGCGCAGTTGGTCGGCCATCAGGGCGATCAGCGGGCTGATCACCAGGGTGAAGCCGGGCTGCACCAGGGCCGGGGCCTGGTAACACAGGCTCTTGCCGCCGCCGGTGGGCAGAACCACCAGCGCGTCGCGGCCCGCCAGCACGGCGCCCATGGCCTCGGCCTGGAGCGGCCGCAGGTGGTCGAAGCCGAAAACCTCGCGGACCCGGGCGCGCAGCGGCTCCAGCTCCGGGCCCGGCGGGGCGCTGGCGGGGTCGAGGGAGGAACGGCTCACGGGGCGGGCGGCGCTGGGCCGCGCCGCGATTGAAGCAGGCAGGGACCGGCCGCGGAAGCGACGCAGCCTCGATCCCGGTCCGGGTCCCAGGGTATCGGCGGCGGCCTGCGGCGCGGACGGCCGCGCCCCGGCGACGCTATCCTCCCGCCCCATGAAATTCCTGGCCGCGCTCCTCGCCTCTGGCCCGCTGTTCCTGGCCGGCTGCGCCACCTCCCCGGACTACGGTCGCCCCCTGCCCCTGGGCGCCCGCGCGCTGCTGCCCCTCGGCCCGGGCGAAGCCCTGCCGGACCTGTCCGAACAGTGGGCCGACCGCACGCAGATCATCGAGGCCCTGGACCGCTCCCTCGAGTACATGCGCCGGCCGGCGGCCCGCAAGGCCTACCCGATCGAAGGCATCGAACATGGCCGCGCGCTGGCATCCCTGGAGCGCCTCAAGCAACTCCTGCTCCAAAGCCCCAACGGCGGCGCCTTCCATGCCGCGGTGATCGAGGAGTTCGAGGTCTTCAAGAGCGCCGGTTGGGATGGACTGGGCGGCGGCGTGCTGTTCACGGGCTACTACACCCCGATCTTCGACGGCCGCAAGGAGCCCGATTCGGTGTTCAAGTACCCGCTGTACGCCAAGCCCAAGGACCTGGTCAGCGAGCCCGACGGCACCGTGCTGGGGGTGAAGAGCGGCGCGAGCTACCTCCCCTACCCCTCGCGCCGCACCATCGACGGACAGAAGATCCTCGACGGCCAGGGCCTGGAGTTGGCCTACCTGGCCGACCCGATGGACGCCTACCTGGCCCACGTCCAGGGCTCGGCCTTCATCCGGCTCAAGAACGGCGAGCTGTTCAAGCTCGGCTACGCCGGCACCAATGGCCGCGAGTACACCTCCCTGGCCGAGGTCCTGGTCAGAAACGGCGAAATCCGCGAGGAAGAGCGCGGCATCCCGGCCCTGCGCGCCTTCGCCAAGGCGCACCCGGACCGCTTCGAGCGCTACGCCTTCGAAAACGAACGCTACACCTTCTTCACGCCGATCAGCGGGACCCCCCACGGCTCCCTGGACGTGCCGGTCACCGCGCGGCGCAGCCTGGCCACGGACAAGCGCTTGTTCCCGCGCGGAGCGCCGGTCGTGGTCGACACGCGGGTCGGCCTGGGCCTGGGCGGACAGGACGTGCCGTTCCTCGAGCTGATGTTCGACCAGGACACCGGCGGCGGCATCCGCACGGCCGGCCGCGGGGACATCTACCTGGGCATCGGCGACGAAGCCGGCCGCATCGCGGGCACGACCCGCGGCGAGGGCCAGCTCTACTACCTGTTCCTCGATCCCGAGCTGGTCCCCAAGTACATGCCGTGAACGCGGCGGGCGGTCGGCTGGGCGCGGCGGGAGCCGGAGCGGAGGGCGAGCGCGCGCCCCGCGAGGGCCGCATCCTGGCCCTGTGCAGCGGTCCCGGCGGCATCCCCAAGTTCCCGCTGGAGCGCGCCGAGGTCCAGGAGCTGGGCATCGTCGGCGACAAGCACCGCTTCCGCCTGCACGGCGGCCGCGACCGGGCCCTGTGCCTGCTCTCGATCGAAGAAGTCCGCAGCCTCGAGCGCGACGGGGTGCCCGTGGCCGGGCCGGGCACCTTCGGCGAAAACGTGCTCACCGAGGGCCTCGATTTCCGCCGCCTGGCCCCCGGCGACCGCCTGGCCCTGGGCGATCCGGAGTCTCCGGTGCTGATCGAGCTCCACGACGTGCGCGAACCCTGCCGGACCCTGTGCAGCCTGGACAAGCGCTTCCCCGACCTGATGCTCGGCCGCAGCGGCTTCGTGGCCCGCGTGCTGCGCCCCGGCCTGCTCGTTCCCGGCCAGCCGATCCGCTGGCTCGGCCCGCCCGCCCGCTCGGAATCCGGAGCTTGAGCGGTGCGGGGGGCTGCGCCCCCTGGCTTTGGTCCGGCCGAGCCGGACCAAAGCCCGCCCGCGCGAAGTGCTTGAAGACGTGCCGCGGAGCCGCCGCCCGCCTGCCCCCGCGGGTCAGAGCTCGCCCAGCAGGAGCTCGACCGGCAATCCGCCGTTGTCGAGGGCGTGTCGCTCGCTGCGCTCGAAGCCCAAGGCCCGCGTCAGGTCGGGTCCGCCGGAAAGCACGGCGTAGTGATACCCCCGGTAGAGCTCGCGGCAGCGCTGGCCGAAGGCCTGCATCAAGCCGAAGGTGGCAGCGCCGCCCAGGCGTTCGCCGTAGGGCGGATTGGTCACGATCCAGGCGTTCCAGCCGGGGCGCAGCTCGAGCTCGAGGGCCGAACGGCGCTCGATTTCGATGCGCTCTTCGAGACCGGCGGCGGCCACGTTTTCGCGGGCCTCCCGCACCCGCGCCGCGTCGCTGTCGAAGCCGAACAGGCGCGGCGGGCGGCCGGCGGGCGGCGCACGCTCCAGCTCGCGCTGGCGCCAGGCCAGATACTCGGCCGCCCGGTGGCGCGGCAGGCGCTCGAAGGCGAACCCGGCGCGGGTCGCTCCCGGGGCCCGCCCGAGGGCCCACAGGGCCGCTTCGACCAGCAGCGTGCCGGAGCCACAGAAGGGATCGACCAGGGGCGAGCGCCGGTCCCAGCCGGACAGGCGCACGATGCCGGCGGCCAGGCACTCGTTGAGCGGCGCCCGGCCCTGGTGCCGGCGCCAGCCGCGCTTGTAGAGCGCATCCCCGGACAGGTCGACCGAAAGGGTGGCGCGGTCGCGGAACAGGTGCAGATCGAGGCGCAGGTCGGCCTGTTCTTTGTCGACGCTGGGCCGAGCGCCGCTCCGCGCGCGGAACTGATCGGCGATCGCATCCTTGACGCGCTGCTCCACGAATCGGCTGTGGTCGAGCGCCGACTCCTTGGTCCTGGCGCTGATCCAGAGCCGCCCCTCCGGCGCGATCCAGGCGCTCCAGTCGATGGCGGCGATCGCCGCATACAGCTGGGTCTCATCGCGGGCCTCGAAGCGCCCCAGGCGCTCCAGCACGCGCGTCGCCGTGGCCAAGCGCAGATTCGCTCGCCAGGCGTCCGCCAGGCTGCCGTCGAAGCGCACCCCGCCCACCTGGCGCTCGTGGCGCGAGAGGCCGAGCTCGCGCACCTCGGCGTGCAGGACCGGCTCGAGCCCCGGGGGGCAGCTGGCGAAATAGGTGGGCAAGGTCGGGGGGGCTCGGGGGGGCGGGACCGGTCAGTTTGCCGCGGCGGGCCCCGTTCTGCGCCGGTCTCCCCAGCCCGAGCCGGTTAGGATGGCCGCCTCCCCCGACCCACCGCCCCCATGGCCAATTACGAAGTCGCGCGCTACACCCTCGAGCCGGTGATCGGCGACGACCAGCTCGCCCTCACGATCCACGCCACCGACGGCAGCAAATGGGAGTACGGCATCCCGTACAACCGCGCCACGGGCCGCTACACCTTCGAAGAGATCGACGTGCTGGAGATGGATTTCGGCGACGAGTTCACCGAGCCCCTGCGCAAGGAAATCGAGGCCCTGGTGGCCAAGGTTCGCAAGGGCTGAAGGCCGCGCCCGGGCCGTCGGGCTTGGAGCTCGGCTCCCCGCGAGCGGGCCTTCCCCCCCGCGCAGGCCCGCGGGGTCCCTGCGGCCCGCGGGCACCCGCCCCCCGCGGAACCCCAGGCCAGGTTCCCGCTCTGGCTGCGGGTGGGCCGCCCCGCGCAGGGGGGCGCTCGCTCCCGGCTCGATGGCCGGGGAGCCGAGCGGGCTCGACCGGCTCGACCGGCTCGACCGTGGACGGACGGCGCACCGCCCGAGTCCGCTGGCGCGGCGGTCAGCCCGCGCCGTGGCTGGCGCTCGCGGCGTGCAACTCCGCGAGCTTGGCGCGCCGGTCCGCATCGGTCTCGAGGGCCAGGGCGCGCTCGAACAGCAGCGCCGCTTCGGTGAAGCGTCCCAGCCGGTGGCACAGCAAGGCCAGGTTGGTCGTGGCCCCGAGGTGGTGGCCGTCGACCTCGACCGCCCGCCGGTAGGACGCCAGGGCTTCCTCGGGGCGTTGAGCACGCTCCAGGAGCAGCCCGCGCACGAAGTGGGCGCACACGAACTGGGGGTCGATTCCAGCCGCCCGTTCGCTCCACTCCAGGCTGGCTTCCAGCTGGGCCGGCGCGGGACTGGGGGCGTCGGGGGCCGCATACAGCGAGGCCGCCTCCACCAGGAGCTCGCAGGCGGTCGGGTTCTTCGGCAGGCTTCCCGGGGCCAGCCCGGCCGTGTGCAGGGGGGCCGAGTCGGGCTCGGGCTGGGCCAGCCGCTGCTCGATCGCCCAGCGGTAGTGCTGGTGGGCGCGGGCGAAATCCGCCCCCGAGCCGGCGCTGCGGGCGGCGCGCGCCTGCAGCAGCGGCAGGCTCGGACTCTCCGATCCGTTGCTGCGCGCGCGCTCCAGGGAGGCCGCGGCGCTGAGGGGGCAGGCCAGTCCGAGCTGGATCTCCGCCAGGCGCTCCCAGTAGTAGGCGGAATCCGGGTCCAGCCGGGTCGCGGCGAGCAATTCCGCCTCGGCGGCCCGCTGGAAGCCCAGCCGGTCGAGGACGTCGGCCCTAAGGGCATGCAGCTCTGCGGAGTCGGGGTAGCGGGCGCTGGCCCGCTCGATCAGCGCCAGGGCCTCGTCGGTCTTGCCCAGGGCCAGCATGGCCCGGGCGGTCTCGGCGCTCGGCCGGGGGCCGCCCTGCTCGTCCCCCAGGCGGATCTCGTTCCACAGGGAGACGGCCGAGGTCCAATCGCCCCGCAGCGAGGCGCGCTCGGCTGCGGCCCAAACCCGGTCCCGTTCGCTGCCGCACAGGGCGCCCCGGCAGCTGCCCAGGAGCGGGGCCAAGAGCAGCAAAAACGACGCAAGTCCCGGCAGGGCAAGACTTTGTGCAGCCCGAAGCCCGCCGGAATGGGACCTGTCGTCGGACCGGCCGACGCGCGCTTGGAACACGGCCATGACCACACCACGGAAGAGCCCCGGGCTCCGCCGCAGCGTACGTATCGTACCGGAATTCTCCGCACCGGAGGCCCGCCCCGGAATTCCTGCGCGGGGCCCCTCCCCAGACCCCCGTCCGGCCCCCCCACCCCGCTCCCATGCGCCCGGCCGCGATCAGCCTAGACCTCGGCCACACCCTGGTTTTCGAGCAGCCCAGCCGCCACGCGATCTACGCCGAGGCCGCCCGAGCCCGGGGCCTGCGGGTCACCGACGAGGAGATGCGCGAACGCATGCGCGAGGCCAATCAGGCCCTCCCCGAGCGGATCGAGGGGGCCTACCGCTACAGCGACCGCTGGTTCCGGCGCTTCATCGAGCGCATCTTCCACGCCGGGCTGGAGCTGCCTGCGGACCGCCTTCCCGAACTGACCGACGAGCTGTTCGCACGCTTCGAGTCCCCCAGCACTTTCCGCCTGTTCCCGGGCGCCCTGGAGCTGCTGGCCGGGGTGCGGGCCGCCGGACTGCCCCTGGGGCTGATCTCCAACTGGAGCGCCCGGCTGCCGCGCCTGCTGGACAACCTGGGCCTCTCCGAGCACTTCGACTTCGTGCTCTGTTCGGCCCTGGAGGGTGTCGAAAAGCCCGATGCGCGCCTGTTCCTGCGGGCGGCGGAGCTGGCGGGGGTGCGGCCCCAGCAGCTGCTGCATGCGGGCGACCGCGAGCGCGAGGACGGGGGCGCCTTGGACGCGGGCTGCCAGGCGGTGATCGTCGAGGCCTTCGGGCCGCCGGGGCTGCGGCGTCGCCCGGAGCTGCCGCGGGTGGCCGACCTGGAACAGCTCCTGAGCTGGATCCGCGCCCGACTCTAGGCGAAAGGCGGCGCCCGCAGCGCCCCGGGCGGGGGCCGGGCCCGCCGGCTGGGAGGGTATCCCCTGACCGGGAGCGTTTTTGGCGGTTCGCCCGGCTTAGACTCCCCGCCTATGCCCGCGAGCCAACGTCCTGGCGAGGCCCCGGCCGGCCTGCAGGCCGTGCTGGAGGATCTCGCGCGGCTGGAGCGCACCCTGCGCAGCGCCTTCCTGGGGCAGTCGGAAACGGTCGACCTGCTGCTGCTGGCCCTCCTGGCCCGGGGGCACGTGCTGCTCGAATCGGCCCCGGGGCTGGGCAAGACGACCCTGGTCAAGTCCCTGGCCAGCGCCCTGGGGCTGGCCTTCGGGCGGGTGCAGTTCACGCCCGATCTGATGCCGGCCGACCTGCTCGGCCTGCGCCTGTTCGAGGAGGACCAGCGCGGCCAGCATCGGTTCGTGCTGCACCGGGGTCCGATCTTCACCCAGGTGCTGCTCGCGGACGAGATCAACCGGGCCACCCCGCGCACGCAGGCCGCCCTGCTCGAGGCGATGCAGGAGCGCCAGGTCACGCTGCACGAGCAAACCCTGGCCTTGGATCCGGCCTTTTTTGTGGTCGCGACCCAAAACCCGCTGGAGATGGAGGGCACCTACCCGCTGCCGGAGGCCCAGCTCGACCGCTTCAGCGCCAAGCTCGAACTCCCCAGCCCGAGCCAGGAAGAGCTGGAAGCGATCCTGGCCTCGACCGCGGAACGCGAGCTGGCCCTGCCCGGCGCTTGCCTCGATGCGGCCCGGCTGGAGCAAGCCCGCGGGCTGGCCGCTTTGGTGCCGATCGAACAGGCCCTGATCCGTCGCGTGGCGCGCGCGATCCGGGCCACCGACCCGCGTTCGCCGACCGCCGGCCCGCTGGCGCGCACCTGCCTGCGCTATGGGGCCTCGCCGCGCGGGGGCCAGGCGCTGATCCGCCTGGCCAAGGCCCGCGCCCTGACCACCGGCAGCCTGCATGTGCGCTCGGAGGACCTGATCGCCGTCGCCCCGGCCGCCCTCCGGCATCGCCTCGTGCTCAACTACGAGGGCGAAGCCCAGGGCCTGCGCCCCGACTCCATCGTCCAGGAAGCCCTGCTCCAGGCCGACCTGATCTGACCGCCCCCGTCGCCGGCCTCCGGCCCCGGGATCCACGCCCGACGACCCCCGCTTCCCCCCCAGCGCCATGGACTGCACGGTGCGCCTGAGCCAGCTCAATCCGACCCTGGGCGACCTCAAGCACAACCTGGACCTGCACCTGCGCGAGGTCGACGCGGCCCGTCGCCAGGGCATCGACCTGCTGGTCTTCCCCGAGCTCTCGCTGACCGGGTACTTCCTGAAGGATCAGGTCAGCGATCTGGCCATGCGCCTGGACGACCCGCTGCTGGCCCGGCTGCTGGCGATGTCGAACGAGGTCTCGATCGTGGTCGGCTTCGTCGAGCACGGCGCCGGTGATCAGCTCTACAACGCCACGGCCTTCCTGGAGCGCGGCCGCGTCCTGCATGTGCATCGCAAGGTGCACCTCGTTTCCTACGGCATGTTCGATGAAGCGCGGGATTTCTCCCCGGGGGCCGAGTTCCGTCCGATCGACAGCCGCCTGGGCCGCCTGGGCCTGTGCATCTGCGAGGACCTGTGGCACGTGGGCGGCGGCTACACCTACTTCCTCGAACGCTGCGACGCGGTGATCGTTCCCAGCGCCAGCCCGGCACGGGGCATCGCGGCCGGCGACGAAGGCCTGCGCTCGGTGGCGGTGTGGGACACTCTGCTCTCGGCCCAGGCCCTGCTGTTCCAGTGCTGGATGCTGTACTGCAACCGCGTCGGGTGGGAGGATGGCATCGGCTTCGCGGGGCACAGCGCGGTGTTCGGCCCCGAGGGCCGACGGCGGGCCCAGCTCGAAGGCCTGTCACCGGGCCGGCTCGACCAGCGCTTGAGCTCGGCGACCCTGGAGCGCACCCGCGTGCGCACGCCGCTGCGCCGGGACGAACGGCCCCAGGTGCTGCTGGATGCCCTCGAACGCGCCCTGCACCCGCCGGCCCCGCGGGTTCCCGAACCGGCCGCCCCCACCGAATCCGAGCCCGAAGAGCGCGGCCGCAACCCGCGCCCCTGGCGCCCATGAAGAATCCGGAGAACAAGGAGCTCGACATTCAATGCGAGCTGGCCGAGGAACTGCTGGTCAGCTTCCTGCGCGAAGAGGTATCCCAAGCCGGATTCCAACGGGTGCTGCTCGGACTCTCCGGCGGCGTCGACTCCGCGCTCTCCGCAGCCCTGGCGGCGCGCGCCTTCGGCCCCGAAAACGTGCTCTGCGTGGCCTTGCCCCATCGCACCTCGGCGCGCACCAGCCTGGAACATGCCGAACTGTTGGCACGGCGCCTCGGCTGCCCGCTGCGACGAGTCGAGATCAGCGCCGCGGTCGACGCCTACCTCGAACAGGAGAAGGTGCTTGACCCCACCCGCCGTGGCAACGTCATGGCGCGCCTGCGCATGCTGGTGCTGTACGACCTCTCGGTCGAGTGGAAGGGTCTGGTGGTCGGCACCAGCAACAAGACCGAGATGCTGCTCGGCTACACCACCCAGTTCGGAGATTCTGCCCACGCCCTCAATCCCCTGGGCGACCTCTACAAGCACCAGGTGTATCAGCTGGCGCGGCACCTGGAGGTGCCCCACGAGATCTTGGACAAGCCGCCCAGCGCCGACCTGGCAGCGGGTCAGACCGATGAAGGCGATCTGGGATTCACCTACGCCTTCGCCGATGCGATCCTCTGGCGCCTCGTCGACCGACGCATGCGGGTCGACGAATTGCTGCGCGAGGGCTTCCCGGCCGATGTGGTCAAGAAGATCGCACAACGCATCGTGCGCAATCAGTACAAGCGCCTGCCTCCGGTGATCGCCAAGCTCTCCGAACGCACCATCGGGCACGACTTCCGCTACCTGCGCGACTGGGGCATGTGAGCCCAGGCGCGGGCGCGCGCAAGGGCCAGGAGGTCGCGCGCTGCTGGCCGCGGTCCGCCCCTGGAGCGGAGCTCGATCCGGCCCTCGGGCCCGCCGGCCTGAGGCGGGCCCTTGCATGCGCAGCGGGGTGGCCGTGGACTTCCCACGCGCGACGGGGCCTGGGCAGGGCCGGCGAAACGGGCCGGTCCCGCTGCGGCCCTGGTGTTCCAGGGCCGCAGCGGGACCGTGTCTATCGGGCGGCGGTCGATCGGATCTCGGGCCCGGCGGCGACCCGAGGGACACCGCCCGACCCGACCTTGGGCCCGGTCAGCCGAGCAGCTCGGCGCTGAGCTTGTTCCAATCCACCGCGCGCAGGTCCGCCGACGTGATCGGGGCGCGGCGGCGGAAGCGTTCGAACTCGAGGTTCGAGCTCATCTCGACCATGCGCCCGCGGCGCGCGCGCAGCACAGGTTCGGAACGGGGCGCGGCCAGCGCCTGGGCTTCGGCCAGCTGGGCGGGCAGTCCCTCCGGCAAGGCGTCGCGTTTCTCGAGCGCCGCCTTGGCTCGACGACAGACCGCCAAGGTCTCGCTGAGGTTTTGCTGGATGCGGCCGAGTCGCTCCACGTCGGCGTCCTTGTGCTCCAGGGAGCGGCGCACTTTGGCCGTGGCGACTTCGAGCACGGCGATCAAGCAGTTGAGCTTGCGCATCAGCCGCTGCCGGTAGGCCGGGGATTCGAGGTTCTTCTGGCCGTTTTCGCGCTGCTCTTCGGGTTGCTGTTCCATGTTCACCGAGATTTCTCCTGCGGACGCCTAAACGTACCCCGTCGGGCCGGGGAGGGCCGGTCCAGGTCGGCATGGAAAGTCTTTCCCTGGCGCCCGCGGGCGACCCGTCAGCCGGCCCCAGGACTGCGGCCGGCGAGGCCCAGCCGGGCTCGACGAGCGGCAGGCCGGACACGGCGGGCGCCCGGAGGCGGGTAAGGAATCGGCGCGCAGCGACGATTCCAGCCCCGGTGGCCGCCGGAGGCGGCCCAAAGTCTGCTGACGGGTTGGCACGGCGGCTCGGGCGCAGCCCGAGTCGATTTTTCTCCACCTGTCAGGCCAGGGCCACCTGCTCGAACAACAACAGCGCCGGGCCGGGATCGAAACCCTCGAAGGCCAGCTCCAAGCGCAGCCCGACCCAGTCGGGGTCGCTGGCCCCCAGTCCCGGCCGTTGGTCGCCCCGCAGCCCCTGGCAGGTCTCGAACCGCACCAGCAGTCCACCGCAGCCGATCTCCGCGAGGCCGGCCTCGAGGCTGCCCGCGAGGAACGGGCCCAGCTCGAGCAGGCGGCGCTTGGCGTCGGCGTCGGGACCGGCAGCCTGCCGCAGGCCGCCGAGTTGGGCCTCGGGCACCAGATCGAAGGCCCCCGCCAGCAAAGCGGCGTCGGGCCAAGCGAGGACCAAGCAGGCGGCGTAGCTATCCGTCAGGCGATCGAGGGCGAAGCGGAAGGCGAGGGCGATCCGACCCAGACCCTCGGCGCGCTGGGATCCGCGCTGGAGCAGGGCCGTATGGGCTCGAAGGCGCCGGCTGGCGAGCACTTCGAGGTCTTCCAGCAAGCGGACCAGCAGGCCCTCGAGCGGGCCCGCCGCCCCCAGGGCAGCCTGGGCAGGGTCCGGGCTGACCCCCCCGGGGGGCGGGGTCGGCTCAGGGGCCGCGGAAGGTACGGTCTCCGGGGAGGTCACCGCGCCATCCTCCGTCCCCGCGGACTTCCATGGCAACCCCGTAGGCCGGCGGGATCCCCCGCAGCGGAGCTGATCCTGGAGTTGGGCACGGCGGCTGCCCGCTAGGGCAAGGCAACCCTGCACTGGACGCGAGGGGCGCTTCGACAGGCCGGGGCCAAGGCAAGCCACAGAAACTGGCCGCGGCCAGCGGGCGTTGGCCTGGGGCCCGGTTGCGGCCCGGTTGCGGCCTGCACCGACCTCCCGCGAGCGCTACGGCAGGGCGGACTCGACGCACAACTGCAGGTCGATCAGCGGCACGCGGCCCACCCCGATCACCTGCCAATCGTAGATCCAACCCTGGATCACCCGCAGGGACCCCTCCTCGAAGAAGCCGAGGTGCCCCGGTTCGAGCCCGCCCGCGGCGGGAGCGCCGGGCCCCGTGGTCGGGGAGCCGAGGGGCTGGCCCAGGCTGGAGCCCGATCCGTGACCGGCCTGCGTGCTGGAGAGGGCCTTGAGGCGTGCTTCCCCGGGTGCGGGGCTGTGCCGCACGAGCAGGAAGAGCTCCTCGATGCCGTCGGAGTACAGCAGCTTGGCCCAGGCGCGGCCTTGGGCGTCGACGATCTTGGAGCTGCCCTGGAACTCGTAGCCGGCGGGGGCATGGGCCGGCAGTTGCACCGGGAACCCGAGGGCGGCTTCGAGTTCGCCGCCCAGCGGCAGCTGCTGCTCCTGGTTGGCGAGCGTGCGCGGGACCATGCTCGCGGGCACGCCGGGAACGTACGTCTCGTAGACGGATCGCGCCAGCAGGGTCCCGTCGGCTGCGAACTCGCGGAACTGCAGCACGAGGTGCGAGGTGGCGTCGAGATCGATCACGTAGCGGCGATCGGGCGGATCGCCCTGCAGGACGCGGCGCTGCAGGCTCAGCTGGACGCAGTTGCGGCCGGCGACGACGCTCTTGGTGCCATAGCCGGTGATCAGGTAGTTCTGGATCAACAGCTGCGGCGACACGATCTGCAGGTCGCGATAGCGGAAGTTGAAGCCGGCGCGGGCGATCTGGCGCGACAGGTAGCTGAAGTCATCCAGACCACCGCCGGACAAGACCTGCAGGGGTTCCAGCGAGAATCCGCCCTGGCCATCGGTCTGAATGCGCTCGCGGTGGGCCAGGTACTGGGGCCCCGTGACACCCGTACCGAAGATCTCGACCAGCCGCTCGCCCCCGTGGGCCACCTGGGCCGGAGCGGCCGCCAGATGCTCGAGGATCTCCAGCACGGCCTGCTGGTGCTCGGGATCGAGCTGGCCGCCGGTGCAACCCGAGCTCAGGCCGATCAGGCCGAGGACCCAGGCGGCCGCCGGGCGGATGCGACGCGGGGCGCCCATGGTCAGCCTCCCTCCCCGAGTTGGCTGCGGCCCTGATCGATGGACTCGAACAACTCCCGCGCCAGGGGATCCAGGGCGCCGGCGGTGAGAGGCCGCAGCTCGAAGCGCGGGGACGGGCGCTGGGGGCGCTCGGGGGCCTGCGCCAGGCGATCGCTCTCGCCCAAATCCTCGCCGGAATCCCAACGCCAGGCCAGCCCGAGGAGCAGCAAGGCCGCTGCCGCAAGCCCCCCATACGCCAGCCGTAGGTTCCTGTCGCGCTGCGCGAGCCTGGGGAAGCGGGCCACTTCTGCGGGAGCTGGCAGGCGGGGCAGACTTGCGACCAGTCGCTCGACCGCGGCCGAGGGCTTGGCCAACTCTTCGGCGACCAGCCGGTCCAGGACGCGCGGCGCCGTGCCCCGGTGCAGATCGCGCAGCAGCGCTCCCACCGGGATTCGGGTCGAAACCTCGAGACGCACGCGCTCATCCAGCTCCCTGGGCGCACGGTGGCGCGGGAGCTCGGCCAGCAGGGCCGCCAGCCGGGGGTCTCCGGGCTGGTGTTCTTCAGGGCGTGCGTCGGACATGGCATCGGGGGGGCAGCGGGTCGCGGGGCAAGGCGGTCGCAGACGACACCGGGCGAGCGGTATGGGCGTCAGCCGAGGTAATGCTTGTCGAGGACTGGGCCCAGCTCTCGGTCGAGAGCGGCGTGGGCCCGGGCCAAACGTGATTTGACGGTTCCCAAGGAGATCTGCAGGGTTTCGGCGATCTCCTCGTAGGCGAGGCTCTCCACGTAGCGCAGCACGGTGATCGCGCGCAATTTGGGGCTGAGCCGCGCGATGGCGCGCTGGATCTCGGCCTCCAGCTCGTGGCGGGAAGCCGCTTGGGAGGGCATCTCCAGGCCCTCGTCGACCACATCCAAGCGTGCCAGGTCCTCTTCCGACTGATCCCAGGACGCCTCCAGGGAGGTGGCCTTGCGCGAGCGCTGCCGGCGCTTCAGGTCGATCGAGGCGTTGACCGCGATCCGATAGACCCAGCTGGAGAATCGCGACTGGAACCTGAACTCCTGGATCTTCCGGAACAGGGTCCCGAAGGTCTCCTGGGATGCGTCCAGGGCGTCCGTGGCGTTGCCGGTGATGCGGTAGCAGACGTTGTAGACGCGGTCCCGATAGCGCTCGTAGAGCCGCTCGAAGGCCCCATCCAACCCCTGGGGAGGGGCTGCCTGGCATTCCTGAACCAGGTCCTGGTCGGGGTCTACTCGCATGGCTCACGGGCTAGGACGCGGCCCGGACGGGAGAAGTTCCGGGGTCCGGGACGCCCTCTTGACCGAGAAATCACCTCTGAGCCTACCCCCCGGCTGGCCCGGCGGCGCGGTCGACCTGAAACCGGGACGCCCCCCTCCACGGCCTCTCCAAGGCCCCCCGGCCGGCCCGGTCGCCCCGGGGCCGGGGCTCGGCCGGCTCGGAAGGGCTAGGCCCGACCCTGGCCCGATGGCCCCCGGGGCGACCCGGGCGTTCTGCCCGTCCCCGGGTCCCCCTAGGCTCTCCGGGAGCCCTAGGGTCGGGATATCCGCGGGCGCGTGGATCGGGCCCCCCGGCCGTGGGCTCGAGGGGCGGGGCCTCGGCCCCGGGTACGGCGCCCCGCTAGGGCCTTCGGGGCCCCCCGCAAGAGGGCTGGTCGAGCGCTGCGGACGGATCAGCCCCGGCGGCCTCGCCGGACCTCAATCAGGCCCGCCTTCGACCGGTCCAGCCCTTGGGGATCCGACCGAAATGCGCGGCTCGCTGCGGGCACGCGACCTGGCGCCAGGGCGGGAGAAAGCAGGGCTTCCCCGCGGCCCACCCTAGGGGGACCCGAATTCCGACCCAGGCCCGTTGCTGGGCTCGCCCGCCTTTCCGGGCCGATGCCCACCCCTGCCGGTCAGCCGCCGATCAAGGCCACGGGGTCGATGACTTCCAGCGTGTTGCCGACTTCGTTGGCGCAGCCCGGGATGCAGTAGCCCGGCGAAGGTTGGCATTCCGAGGACTCCACCAGCAGGATCTGGATCGCGCCGCTTTGTCCGACGGGGATCGTCAGCTGCTGGCAGATCTTGTCCTTCTGGTACTCCATCGGCAGGTTCGCCGGAGGCACGATCGGCTGGTAGATCAGGCCCTGGGGACCGGTGCCCTGGCTGGTCTGGCGGGATTGGGTCAGGATGCCGCCCTGGGTCTGCAGGTTGACCACGGCTGCCGAGAACGCCGGACCTCCGGAGGGGGGCCCGACGATCGCATAAATCGAGCTCTTGCCGAGGGACTGCAGGAACGCGTCGGGAATCGGGGTGCTCACCTTGAACACCAAGCCGCTATCGCCGGCCACGAGCTGGCTCTCGATCAGGCTGATCGGGGCCAGGGTCTGGAAGGGAATCGACAGGTTCAGCCCGTTGAACGCGAGGCCGAACGAGAGGCCGATGCCGCCCTGGTGGTCGCCGGGAACGTAGATCGCGGTGGTCAGGAGGACGGTGGTGCCATCGCTGACGGTGGCCAGGCCGACGCTGGGCGCTGAAGCCACGGGCGGCTGGGAATTGGCGAGCACCGGATCGCTCTGACGAGCAAGCTCGACCAGGTCCACAAACCCGTCCCGGTCGGTGTCGGAGTGCAGCGGATCGGTGCCGAAAATCAGTTCCTGGGTGTTGAACAGGCCGTCGCCGTCATGGTCCCCGCCGGCGGGCAGCTCGCTGGCCGAGAGCGACCGGGGCTGCGCAAGCCACAGGCCCATCGATGCCGCAATTCCCGCCCCAAACAGCCCCAGACCCAAGTGCAGCGCCCCGGCCCACCAACCCGTGGGGCTGACGCGGTTCGAAACCCGCGCTCCATGCGTGCCCACCAACGGCAGAACCGCCTGGCCGACCGATTCGGCCTGAGGGGTCCCTTGGGCGGCGATCTGGGGGAGTCGTTGCATCGGCGAAGGGCTCGGCTCTGGGTCCGGAGGGGCCGGATCCCGAAGGGGGAGCAGACGCTGAACTGTGGCCGGTCAATCCTAGGGCGGTTTTCCGGGTTCGGGGGACTTTTCCCGATCCGGGGACGCCCCGGGCGCACAGGCCCGGGACACCCCGCCCCGCCCTGCATCTAAGGAAGCCTCCCCCCCAGGTAACCGTCCACCCCGGATCTCCCCGGCTCGGGCCAGCGCCAAGGCCAGCGCCGCCCAGCCCAGCTCTCATCCGCCCAGCCCCGGCCTGCCCCGCCCCGGCCCGGCACGCCGGGCCCCCGCCGGGCCCCCGCCGGGCTGCCGCCCGGCCACGCCACGGCATACCCCCTCTCCCCGGCCCGGTGCCGGCCGCTGCCCTGCCCCATCCCTGCCCCATCCCTGCCCCAGCCCCGCTGCGGACCTGGAACCCGGCTGCCTCCCCCCCGCAGCCCGGACCCGCCGTCCGCCCACCAGCTCTCCCTCCCCGGGAGCATTCGCTCCGCTGGGTCCCTGACCCGAACCGGCGCCCTTCCGCCCAGGCCCACGCGAGGCCTGGTCCACTTTCCCCCTCGGCTACCCCGGCCACCCCGCCGACGGCTCCCGGGCCGGACCTTTTGGTTTCGGACCGGCCCAAAGCCGACCCGAGTGGGGACCAGCGGCGGAACCGCCCCCATCGCCCGGCAGGCCCGTGCATCTCCGCGCCGACCGGCCCAGCGTTCTCTTCGGCGCCTGACGCGGGCCGGATCAGGCCGATCCACCGCAGCGACCCTGCCGATGGCGACCCGCCCCGGGGCGAGGCTGAAGCCCCACCCTCCAACGTCTCCCACGCCCCCATGACCGCGCCGCGACCAGCCCACCTGCGGATACCGAGACCATGCTTGCCGCGGGCATCCGCCTGCCGCAGACTGCGCCACAGCGAGCGCCCGTAGCTCAGCTGGATAGAGCGTTAGCCTCCGGAGCTAAAGGTCATAGGTTCGAATCCTATCGGGCGCACCATTCGACTCCGGCCACCCAGCCGCGGGTAGCGGGCCAGATTCGAACGGTGTTGAGCCAGCGCTATGCACCGGCCAGCCGAAGCGCTTGCGCGCGAGGGTGGCTTCCTATGCTGCCCTGACGCCCTTAGGCGCACAGGTCGATGGCCGCCGGGTCCTGACCTGCCGCAGGAGCGCCTCGGGCCCCCCCTCCCAGCGGGCGCGGATGGGGGCTGCGACGTCAGGGGGCCTGCAGGCACTTGCACCACAGCGGGACAGGCCATGCAGGCCCCCGAAAGAACCGGCGGGGGGTGTCTCCCGACGCCCCATCGAAGGACGAGGCTCTGGAGACCCAGGGGCTCCCTACTTGGCAACGGGGGTGACCGCGAGAGCAACGTCTGCCTTGGAACGGACCTCTTTCCAGGATCCGACCTTGACCAAGGATGCGGTGCACTGGTAGCGGTCACCGACCGTGATCAACGGCTCCGAGCCAGCACCGAGGTCCGTCGTCAGGCTCGACTCCAGACCCGCGAGGCTCTCCGTGGTGACGTAGCCATTGTTGAAGGTCAGGATGCGAGCCTGGGCTTCGTCCCAGGGGCGACGCAGGGACAGCGAGAAGACGCTGAGTCCGTCTGGAGAACTGGCACTCCACTGCAGTCCCTGTTCCTGGGCAGCAGGCGTGGCCTCGGGCGAATCCTTCTGTCCGACAGTGGCACACGAGACGCCGCCGAGAATGGCGAGCGAGAGGAGCACGAATGCGGGCACGAGTGCTTGTTGGTTGAAGATCTTCATCGCTTCTATCTGTTGGTCAGGGGACTGGTTCTGGGTTTCCGCTTGTGCGGGATGTGGGCGACGCGGGTCAGAAGCAGATCAGATCGGAGCACGTGCAGCAGTCTCCGAGATCACATATCTGACCCCAAGTACGGCGGGCAGATGGCTTGAGCTCGCATTGGCAGCGGTTCAAGGTATGCTGAAGAGCTGTGGGCGGGAAATCCTGGGATGGGAGCCCTCGATGCGGGCCCGGAGGGTGGCCAGCTCCGACTCCCACTGGGTGCGCACCTGGTGCCAGGGGACGTGGTATCTGAGCGCTTAGGCACAGGAAACCTTACGAGTCAGGCGAAACCCTTGGCTGGACTCGCCCTGGCCATGCGAGACCAGGTCGGAAACTGCTTGAGGCGGTGGTCGGCCGGTAGTCCTCCCGCAGGCGCCTCGAGATCGTGGTGCGGTGGACGCCCAGGGCCGCGGCGATCTCGTACTGGGTTGTGCCTTTCGCGGACATTCGCCGGGCCCTGCGCACCTGGGCGTCGGTGAGGCCGGCGTTTCTGGCCAAGGGCACCGCCTTCGGCGAGCGCCTGAGGCGTCCGTCGTGCGCCCGGCACAGCGGCATCTGCGCCCAGCGCCAGGTGCCATCCTGGAGCAGTTCGCGGGTGTGGGTCTTGCGAGCGCAGGGCCTGCCTCACCGACGCCCCTTGGGGTCGTCGCGCCAGGCGCAAGGGCCATCGGGGTAGAGGAAGGCGATGGTCACCCACCCGGCATCGGAGGCCGGCGCAGGGAGCGCAAGGCCACCGCAGGACCGCTCCTCGCCCGGAACACCAGGGGGGGCGCCGATGTCGATTGAATGCCGGTGCTGGGTCGGGTGGAGCAGCGGACTGGCGATTTAGCGGGTTGACGGCATGCTGCGGGGATGAGCAGCCTCGGGATCGGGCCGATTCGTCCTGGATTCGACCAGAGCGTCGCGGCTCCCGCAGGGGAGGTGTCGCGGCGCATCCAGGCCCTGGTCGGCTCAGGGGCTGGGCAACTGGCGGGAAATTGCCTGCCGACCCACTTTCAGCTCACCGTGCAGGAGGGGGAGCGCCACTTCTGGTCCCCATGGCTGCACTTGGAGATCGAAGGCCAAGCGCTCGAGGGCCAAGCGGTCGCGCAGCGTGCGATCGAGCACCGGACGGGCCTTGTGCAGACGAGCACCGAGATGCTGCAGCGCGTGCGGGTGCGGGGTTACTTCACGCCGGCGCCGAGCTTGTGGACCGGCTTCATGCTGCTGGGCATCGCCCTGATCACTCTGGCCTTCTTCACCGGCATCTGGGGGCTGGTCCAGATGTATCTCGCCCAGCCGCCGATCGCCTTGCTCGGCACAGCGGCCTGCCTGCTGGGGCTGCTGATGCTGGCGGGGATTTCGCGCGCCGGGCAGAGGCTGGCCGGGGAACAGATGGAGCGCCTGCAAGCGCGTGTGCAAGCAGCGCTGGAGGCCGCCGCCGCGGAGCAGGTTTAGGCGCGCGGTTTGCTCCCGGGACGAGGGGCGCCGACGGGGGGCGCCCAAAACGCGAGCGGCCCGGGGAAGACCCGGGCCGCTCGCTGTTTGGATGCTGATCGGGATCAGTCCATGTGGGCGATCACGCGCTCATCGCCCATCTGCAGCTTGATCGCCATCTCCTTGCGGCTGGTCTTGCTGAAGCGGTCGACGAAACGGGCGAAGACCACGTCGTAGACACGCAGCACACCGCGCGTGGCCAGGCGGCGCACGAAGTCCACCGGCGCCCAGTAGCGCGGGCCGTAGAGGCCTTGAGCGTTGGCGTACAGCTTGGCCTGCTCGGCGACCAGGTATTCGCTGTAAAGCATGTAGGCGACCAGCAGCGGCTTGGCCAGCCAGCGCTGCTTGATCAGCTTGGGCACCACCGGCATCATCCAGGGGAAGCGGGTGACGATCGGGAACAGCTTGTGCAGGTTCTCGATCTGGTGCTTGTGCTCGAACTCGATCGAGGAGGTGCGGTTGAACTTGTGCGGGAAGTCGTCGTACCCGGCGACCGCATAACCCATGTTCTTGGTCATGTCGGCGATGTCGAACTCGGGGTACGGCTGCATGATCGAGACCAGCGGGTGGTCCGTCTTGCACTCGATGTTGAGCCGCAGGGTGTCGAGCTCGTCCTCCATCGTGCCGCCGGGGCCGCCGAGCATGTTGAGCGTGCCCAGGCGGATGCCGTGCTTCTTGATCCAGCCCGCGGCGTCGGTCAGCTGCTGGCGGGTGGTGTTCTTGCGGAACACCGCGTTGCGCACGTAGTCCGAGGCGGCCTCGATGGCGATGCGTGCGTAGACGCAACCGGCCTTGCGCAGCATCTCGATGTGCTTCTCGGTGGTCATGTTCGCCATCAGGATGACGTCGAACGGCAGACCGATCTCCTTGGGGTACTTCTCGCAGAATTCCTCGAGCCAGTCGTTGCGCAGGTTGAAGATGTCATCCAGGAAGTGGATGAACTTCAGCGGGTACTTGGCCTGGACCGCCTTGATCTCGGCGATCACGTGGTCGACCGAGCGCTTGCGGGTGTACTCCTTGTTCTTCGCGTCGTAGACCTTCTTCTTCCAGGCATGGTGGAAGCAGAAGGAGCAGTTCATCGGGCAGCCGCGCTGCGTCACGAAGACCTTGCGATCCGAATTGCGGTAGATCTCGCCGGCGTCGTAGATGACGTCGCGGTCGGGGAAGCCCAGGGCATCCAGGTCCTGGACCAAGGGCCGCTGCGGGTTCTTGAAGATCTCGCCGCTGCGCCGATCGCGGACGAACAGGTTCTGGATGTCATGGATCGGCTGCTTGTTCTGCAGCCGGTCGCACAGCTCGACCATGGCCTGCTCACCCTCGCCGCGGCAGACGGCGTCGAAGTCCCCCTGCTCGAGGTACTCGGGGCTGAAGGTGGGGTGGGGTCCACCGGCGATGGTCAGGACCTTGGGCAGCGCCTCGCGGACCTTGCGGTTGATGTCCGCGAAGTAGAGGTGCATGCCGGTGGTCACCGAGAAGCAGACCACGTCGGGGTCGTAGGCCTGCAGCTTGGCGATCCACTCGCGGTCGGGCAGGAACAGCGCCTTGGTCTCGTGCCCCGCGTCCTTGAGCGCCCGGCTGATCCACATGATGCCGAGCATTTCCTGGGCTAGGAATTCGTTGATGAAGAGAACCTTCATGGGGTCCGGAGGGCGGCGCTGGTCTAGGGAGGCTGGTTCCGGGGGGCACCGAGGGCGGGCCGTCCGCGCCAATCGAGTCTCCCGGAAACTGGAGTGTCGGCCGCTAAGTATAGGGGGCCCACCTCAAGGAAGCTTGAATTCGGCTGGCGGAGCCCCGAAATCCCTGAGGGCCGGCCCCGAGGCCCGGCGCCGGATCGGCAGGACAGGCGTAAGTCTATTCTAGGAAACAGGTTAGGACGCTGGCAAAAATAGCCAGAAGGCTCGCGGCAGGCCCCGGGTCGAGCCTGGGAGGGCCCCTGCGCTGGGGTCGGGCGGAAGATCCGCCAGAATTTTTCGAGGCCACCGTCGAGTCGCCCCTGCCCCGGGCGACGTTGGGGCGACCGGCCAAGGGGGCCGGTCGAACCCGAAAGAACTTCCGATGCAGTACCTGATCCTGATCTACGCCGACGAACGCGTGTACCAGACCATGACCCAGGAGGAGACGCTGGCCATGCTGGCAGGCTACACGCGCTTCTCCGACGACCTGCGCTCAAAGGGGGCCCATCTGGGAGGCAATCGACTTACATACGTCGGAAACGCCTCCACGGTTCGCGTGCGGGGCGGACGGGCTCAGGTCACCGACGGCCCCTTCGCGGAGACCAAGGAGCAGCTCGGGGGCTACTTCCTGGTGGAGGCTGAGGGCCTCGATGCTGCCCTCGAGTGGGCGCGCCAGGTGCCCTGCGCCGTGCGCGGCAGCATCGAGGTCAGGCCGGTCTGGTCGATGCCCGCTGGGCCCGCCTGACCGGGGTGCAAGGCCTGAACCGGCGCCCCGAGCCCGTCGGGGCGCCCCCCTCGCCCATGAATTCTCCGCTGAGCACGGTCGAGCACCTCGAAGCCCTCTTCAGGCGCGACTACCCCGCCCTGCTCGCCCCGCTGCTGCGGCGCTGCGGAGGCGACTTCGAACGCGCGGAAGAGGCCCTCTCCCAGGCCTTCACGGAGGCCCTGATGCGCTGGCCCAAGACCGGGCTGCCGGCCTCCCCGGCGGCCTGGCTGGCCGCCGTGGCGAAGCGTCGCTCGATCGACGTCCGGCGCCGGGGGCTGCGGGAGCAACGGGCCCTGGACGCCCTGGCCAGCACAGGCGCCGAGATGGAGACGGACCGGGATTCCCCCGGGGAGCCGGATTCCGGCGCTGACCTGCTGGGGCTGATCTTCGCTTGCTGCCATCCGACCCTGTCCGAGGAAGCCCAGGTGACCCTGGCGCTGAACGCTCTGTGCGGGCTGCCCGCCTTGGAGATCGCCCGCGCTTTCTTGGTCAGCGAGGTCACCGTGGCCCAACGCCTGGTGCGCGCCAAGGCGAAACTGCGGGCCAACGGCGCCTGCGTGGAAGCGCCCGCCGCGGAACGCCTGGCCGAGCGTCTGCCCGCGGTGCTCCGGGTGCTCTACCTGCTCTTCAACGAAGGGCACGCGGCCACGCGCGGTGAGCACTGGCAGCGCAGCGAGCTGTGCGAGCAGGCCCTGCGGCTCGCGGCGCATCTCGCGGAACGGCTGCCGGACCAACCGGAGGTGGAAGGCCTGCTGGCCCTGATGGAGCTGACCCATGCGCGCCGGGCGGCCCGCCTGGATTCGAGCGGCTTTCCGGTGCTGCTGGCGGACCAAGACCGCGCGGTCTGGGACCGGGCGGCCCTCGAGCGCGGGCGGGGCCGGCTCGCAGCGGCGCTGGCCCGACGGCAGGTCGGCCCGTTCCAGGTCCAGGCTGCCATCGCGGCCCTGCACGGCTCGGCGCCGACGGCCGCCGACACGGATTGGCCGCAGATCCTCGAGCTCTACCGGGTGCTGCTGGCGCTGGAACCGGGACCGGTGGTGGCCTTGAACCTGTGCGTGGCCCTGGCGGAGGTCGCCGGACCCGCGGCGGCGCTCGAGGAGTTGGAGCGCCAGGGCCTGAGCGCGAGCCTGGACGGCTACCTGCATCTGCACAGCACCAAAGCGTCCCTGCTGGCCCGTTTGGATCGTCCGGAGGAGGCCCGTCGGGCCCTGCGCCGCGCCCTCGAACTGGCCGACAACCGCGCGGAGCGAGCGCTGCTGCTCGGGCGCCTGCAGGCCCTCGAACCCGAGCGGGGCGACGACGGCGGCCCCCGCGAAGACCCCTGCCCCTAGGGCGGCCCCGCCGGAGGCGCGGGATCCCGGTGGCCGGGTGACGGCGGAATCCCGGGCCGGCCTGGACCGGGGCGTTCGGGCCCGATCGCAGGCGGCGCCCCGGCCGCTGGAGGGCCCCCTTGGCTCTCAGCCCTGGACGAGCCGGGATCGGCGGCTCGGTGCGAACCGCATCGAGCGCCGGCGAGCGGGGGCGTCGCCGACCGGCCCGGGGGGCCCCAGCGGCGCCCGCACACGGGCCCTCCGGCGGCCCTGGCCCCCCCAGGCGGTCCCCGGGGGGCCCGGCGGCGAAGCGCGGGCCCGACTGGGCGGAGCACAGCCTGGGCGGCCTGGACCCGGCCCGCCGGCGACCGGAGCCAGGGCGCGGGAGCGGCCGGTGCGAATTCCGTGCGAATTCCAAGCCAAGGAACCGTGATTCCAAGACCGCGGGCCCCCTCAACCCCGGCTCCACCGGCCACCGATATCCCCGCGATGCAGCGTTCCTCCCTTCGACGTGGCCCGGCGCTGGCCGGCTTCCTGCTCCCGATCGTGCTCGGCGCCTGCGCCTCCCCGGCGCATGACGGTTGGGTGGCATTCCGCGACGGCGATTTCGCCGCCGCGGTCGGCACCTGGCAACCCGTGGCCGAATCCGGAGATTCCGAAGCCCAGTACATGCTGGGACTGATGCACGATGAAGGTCGTGGGGTCCCCAAGGACGCCTACGAAGCGGCCAAGTGGTACCGCATGGCCGCCGACCAGGGGCACCTGGGAGCGCTCAACAACCTGGGGCTGCTGCACTATGAAGGTCGGGGGGTGGAACGCTCCTTCGACGAGGCCGCGCGCCTCTACGGCGCGGCCGCCGACCGCGGCTTCGCTCCGGCCCAGTGCAACCTGGGGGTGCTGCATCTGCTCGGTCAAGGCGTCGAGCGCGACATCCCGCGCGCCATCGAGCTGCTCGAGGCCAGCGGCCGGCAGGGGCACTCCAAGGCCCAAACGCTGCTGGCCACCCTGCACGACGGAGGCTTGGGCACGGACCAAGACCGCCGCGAGGCCGCGCGCTGGTACCAGAAGGCGGCCGATCAGGGCCACGCCGCGGCCCAGCAGCGCCTGGCTGCGATGTATCTGACCGGGGACGGCGTCGAGCGGGACCCGGCGCGCTCTTTCGAATACAGCCAGAAGGCAGCCGAGCAGGGCCTGGCCGGAGCCCAGTTCCAGACCGGCTGGATGCTTTGCCAAGGCCTTGGCACCCAGCGCGACCCGGTCGCCGCCGCGCCCTGGTTCAAGCGCGCCGCGGACCAGGGCCTGCCCGAGGCCCAAACCGCCCTGGGACTGCTCTACCTGCGCGGCGAGGGCGTCGTGCAGAACGACCGGCAGGGGGCGCGCTTCCTGCAGCTGGCCGTGGCCCAGGGCTATGCCCTGGCCAAGTTCAACCTGGCGCTGCTCTACGCCCGGGGCCAGGGCGTGGTCCAGAACCGTCCCGAGGCCGAGCGCCTGCTGCGCGAAGCGGCCGCCGCGGGTCTGTCGATCGCCGAACAGCGCGCCGAGCAGCTCGAGCGCGGAGAGAACGTGAGCTTCGCCCCGCTGCCCATGCCGCGCGGCTGAGATCGCCCGCGATGCCCGCCGCGCTCAGAGCGCGGGCGGAAAATTCGGTGCGCAGCACCGATCCCAGGCTGTGCGGCCGGCGGATGCCGGCCCAAAGGCATCTGACGGGTTGGTATCGCGGCTCGGGCGCAGCCCGAGCCGATTTCTTCTCAACTCGTCAATAGGCCAGGGCCAGGCCGTCCTTGCGGGACTCGCTGGCGGCCAACCAAGTGCCGTGGACCGGATCGCGGGCCACGGCCTGGTAGCCGCCGAATTCGCCGTCGTTCCACTCGACCCGATGGCCGCGGCGCAGGAGCTCGCGCACCACCTCCCACTCGGCCAGGCCCGATTCGAGGTGCACCACCCCGCCGTCGAGCATGCGTTCTCCCGTCGGTTCGGAGGAGTTGCGATGGATCGCTCGCGGGGCGTCGCCGGCCGCTTGGAGACCCAGGCCGAAATCGACCAGGTTGCAGGTGACCCAGGCATGCATCTGCGGTTGGGTGGCTCCCCCCATCACACCGAAGGCGACCCAGGGCTGCCCCCCGCGGGTCAAGAGCGCCGGGATGATGGTGTGGAAGGGGCGCTTGCCGGGGGCGTAACTGTTGGGGCGGCCGGGGGACAGGTCGAACAATTCGCCGCGGTCCTGGAGCACGAAACCGAGCCCGGCGGGAGCGATGCCGCTGCCCAATCCGCGGTAATTGCTCTGGATCAGGGCCACCATCTGGCCGCGGGAATCCGCCGTGGCCAAGATGATCGTGTCTCCTTCGTCGAAGGCCTGCAGCCCGGGGGCTACGCGCTTGGCGGCGCGTGCGGGATCGATCAGGGCGCGCCGCTCAGCGGCGTATTCCGCCGACAGCAGGCGCTCGATCGGAGCCGGATAGTGGTCCGGGTCGGCGATCAAGCGCGCGCGATCCTCGAAGCACAGCTTCTTGGTTTCGATGAATAGGTGCAGATGGTCGGCGCTGCCGAAGCCCAGGCGGGCCAAATCGAAGCCCTCGAGGAGCTCGAGGTGCTGAAGCGCGGTGATGCCATGGCCGTTGGGGGGCAGCTCGTGGAGCTCGACGCCGCGATAGGCCACCGAGATCGGCTCGACCCACTCCCCGCGATGGGCCGCCAGATCGGCCGCGCTCAGGAAGCCGCCCTCGGCGGCCACCTCGGCGGCGATTCGGGCGGCGATCTCGCCCGTGTAGAAGGCCTCGCGGCCACCGCGCGCCAGGGCCTCCAAGGTCGTGGCGAGGCCCGGATTGCGCCAGATCTCCCCGGCCTCCGGGGTGCGGCCCTCAGCGGTGAACTGGGCCCGAAATCCGGAGAACTGCAGCAGGGCCGGGGCGTTCTTGCGCCAGGCCTCGGCGATCACGGGGGTCAGCACGAAACCCTCCCGGGCAGCGGCGATCGCCGGCGCCAGGAGCTCCCCCATCGGACGGCGCCCGAAACGCTGGTGCAGCGCGAACCAGCCATCCACGCAGCCCGGCACCGTCACCGGCAGGGCGCCATGCGCCGGCATGCGCTTGAGGCCGCGCTGGGCCAGCAGCTCGGCGCTGAGCCCGGCCGGGGAACGGCCGCTGCCGTTGTAGCCGGCCAGGCCTTGCTCGGGATCATGCACCAGCGCGAACAGGTCGCCGCCCAGGCCGCAGCCGGTGGGCTCGACCAGGGCCAGGACGGCATTGGCGGCGATGGCCGCGTCCACGGCGCTGCCGCCGGCCTTCAGGACCTCGATCGCGGTCAGCGTGGCCAGGGGCTGGCTGGTGGCCGCCGCGCCGCGCGCACCGCGCACCTCGGAACGGGTCTGGAAGCCTGGACCGACCGGCCGATCCTGGGCCAGGGCCGGCAGCGGCGAGCCGCTGAGAATCAACGCCGCGCAGGCGGCGAGCCCGAAAAGCTGGAGCATGTCCATGGGCGGATCATAGGCGGGCCGGCATGACTGGGCCCGAGCGCGGACGGTCCCGGCCCGAGGCGCGCCGCCCGCGGGGCCCAGGCCGCGGATCCCGGCCAGCGTTCCCGGCTATCCTGCCCCGGCACCGGCCCCTGCCCGTCGCCCGCTCCCCGTGCGCATCCTGCTCGTCGAAGACAATCCCGCGGTTGCGGCCAACGTGCTCGAGGGCCTGGGCGCACGGGGTCACGCCGTCGACCTCGCCAGCGATGGGGCCCTGGGCCTCGAGCTGGCCCTGCGCGGCGGCTTCGATGCCCTGGTGCTCGATCGCCTGTTGCCCCGCCTGGACGGGCTCGAGCTCTGCCGCCGCCTGAGGGCGGAGCGCGGCAGCGCGCTGCCGGTGTTGTTCCTGACCGCCTGCGACGAGCTGGAGGACAAGCTGGCCGGCTTCGAGGCCGGCGCGGACGACTACCTGGTCAAGCCCTTCGCCCTGGCGGAGCTGGCCGCACGGCTCGAAGCCCTGCTGCGGCGGGCGCCCGCCGCTGGGACGGGCCTGCGCATGGGGGATCTGCGCTACGAGCCCAACGAATTCGCCGCCTGGCGCGGATCGCGGCGCCTGTCCTTGTCGCGGATCGGCCTGCGGATCCTGGCGGAGCTGTTGCGCGCGGCGCCCGGCGTGGTGACCCAGGAGCGTCTGGCCGAGCTGCTCTGGGAGGGCCGCCGGGGAGCTCGCCGGGCGCAGCGGCCCCGCCGGAGTCCACGGGACAGACGGCGCGGGGGCCGGCGTGGACCCGGCCGCGGCGGCTGCCTCGGTCGCCGGGCCTGAAGGCTGGGAGATGGGCTGGGAGATAGGCTGGGGGCCGGGGAGTTCGGGGAGGGCGTTGGCCCACAGGATGAAGAGCAGCGTTTGCATGCCCCAGCATTCGCCGGCCTGCCCAACCGAGGTCGTCGATTCATCGTCGAATCCCCGTCGATCGCCCGTCGCCGCTGGATCCAGCCCCCTCCCACGCTCGCCTCGCCTCCACAGCGCCGTGGCCCCCGGCGCCATCCCTGCGCCATCCCTGCGCCGATGCGCTCCGCGGCAGCGCCCCGCGGCGAGCGCCCGGCGCTGCGGAGCCTCCACGGGACCCCAACCCTCGGGGAACCTCGAGCGGTTCGAGCCGACGCCGATCAAGCAGCCGCCGAAGCCCTTTAGCTCCGCCGCCGATCGCGCCGCCGCGTCCGCAGGGCGCGGCGCGCGCTCGGCGACGGGGCGCAGGGGTGACCTCAAGGTCCGGGGCCAGGCGCAGGGCCGCCCGCGCCGCTGCCGCGAGCCCTGAGAGACCCGGAAACCCCGCGCGAACCCAGCCCGGCAGGGGTTTCCGCCCTCCGGCCGCCGAAGGCGGCCCGAAAGACAGCCTTCAGGCCGGCCAGGGCAAGTCGCCGCGGGCGGTGGCAGCCAGGGCGGCCTCGACCTGCTCGAAGGTCTCTTCGCGGATGAAGCGCTTCGAGTCCTCGAGTCCCTGCGCAGCGTAGCGCGCGCGCAGGACCGGATCGTCCAGCAGGCGTCGGATGGCCGCGGCCAGCCCCTGGTCATCGCCCGGCTCGACCAGCAGGCCGTTGTGCTCGTGGGTGACGACCTCGGGGTTGCCGCAGACGCCGGTGGCGATGATCGGGGTGCCCAGGGTCTGGACCTCGATCAGGGTGTGCGAGAGCCCCTCGTACTCGGAGTTGAGCACGAAGACGTCCGCGGCGCGGATCAAGCGCGGGATCTGGGCATGGGGCACGTTGCCGAGGAAGCGGGCGCGCTCTCCGAGCCCCAGCTCGCCAGCCAGCCGCTTCCACTCCTGCTCCATTTCGCCATCGCCCGCGATCAACAACACGACATCCGCAGGCAGTTTGGCCAGCGCGCGCAGGATCCCGTCGACCCGCTTCCAACCCATCAGGCGGCAGATCGTCAAGACGTACCGCCGGCCCCGCGGCAAGCCGAAGCGCTCCTGGGCCTCGGCTTGGGTCTCGGTCATATCCGCGGGTTTGGCGCCGTGGTGCGCGTTGTGGATGCGCTGCACCTTGCGCCCCGGGACGCCATAACGCTCGACCAGGATGCTGCGCAGGAAGTCCGAACAGGCGATGATGTGCTGGACCCGATCCCACCAGTGCTTCTGCAGGCGGCGCACGAGCTTCACGCGCCAGTCGTATTCCTTGGTCTCGAAGACGACGATGTTGTCGCCGCCGATCCAGCCTTTGCGGTGCGTGATCTCCCAAGCCCCATCGACCATGATGCGGATCGCCGTCGGCACGCCGCGCAGGCGTGCCGCCCAGACGTGCAGCAGGGCCAGGTGCTCCTGGATGTAGACGACGTCCTGGCCCTTGGCCTCCTTCCAAACGCGGTAGAAGGCCTTCAGGTAGCGCAACGCCAGCCCGCCGCGGGTGATCGCGATCACGGGAAAGGGATGGCCCTTGGGCTCGGGATCCGAGCAGAACGCCACCACCTTGACGCTATGGCCGCGCTCGGTCAGGAAACGCCCCAGGCTGGGCACGTAGACCGCCGGCCCGCCCAGGTCCGGGGGGAAGACGGGCGAGGTCAACAGCACCTTGAGCGCACGCTCAGCCCGCGGACCCGGGGTCCGCGGCGAACCGCCGCTGGCCGCGCTGGTCTCAGCTTGCGCCATCCGCGGCGGCTCCCTGCTGGGCTTCGTTGAAGGCGAACAGGCGCTGGCTGTCGCTGCGCTCCCCTTCGATGGCGCCCAGGACCTCGGGGGTGATGTCGCCGGTGGGGTAATCGCCGTTGAAGCAGGCGTTGCAGAACTTCTGGATGCGGGGGTTGTCGGCCCGCGCGCATTCGTTCATTGCCTCGCGGTCGAGGTAGATCAGGTAATCGACCTCGAGCTCGGTGGCGACCTCGGCGTGGGTACGGCCGGCGGCCACGAACTCGGTCTTGCTGGCCATGTCGATGCCGTAGGGGCAGGGCGAGATCAGCGGCGGGCTGCAGGAGGCCAGGTAAACCTTGCGGGCGCCGGCTTCGCGGGCCATGCGCACGATGCGCCGGGCCGTATTGCCGCGCACGATCGAATCGTCGACCAGCAGCACGTCCTTGCCGGCGAATTCGGCGTCGATGGTGTTGAGCTTGCGACGCACCGAGGTGCGGCGCGAACTCTGGCTGGGCATGATGAACGTGCGGCCGATGTAGCGGTTCTTGACCAGGCCCTCGCGGTAGGGAACGCCCAAGGCCTGGGACATGCCCATGGCCGCGTCGCGCGAGGAGTCCGGGATCGGGATCACCACGTCCGGGGTCGGGGCCCCCTCGCGCCGCCATTGCCGGCCGAGCGCATCCCCGAAGCGCACGCGGGTCCGATAGACCGACATGCCGTCGAGCAGCGAGTCCGGCCGCGCGAAGTAGACCAGCTCGAAGATGCAGGGGCGGTGGGGCTTGTCCCCCACCTGGCGGCGAATGACCTCGCGCTCGGCGCTGATAAAGACCGCCTCGCCGGCGTTCAGGTCGAATTGCTTCTCGTACCCGGTCACGTCGAGCACCACGCTTTCGCTAGCGAAGGCGAACCAGCGCTGGCCTTCGTCTTCGCGGATCCCGAAGCAGATCGGCTTGATGCCGAAGGGATCGCGGAAGGCCACCAACCCGACGTCGGGCAGGGCGGCCACCACCGAGTACGCCCCGCGCACCTCGCGGTAGACGGCGGCGACCGCATGGAAGATGTCGTCGGCGCCGACCTTGACGCCCGGACGGATGCGTTCCTGCAGGGCGCGCACGAAGACGAACAGGATGATCTCGAGATCGCAGGAGGAGTTCAGGCGCGTGCCGCTGCTGTGGAAATGCTCGCGCTTGAGCTGCATGAAATTGGTCACGTTCCCGTTGTGGGCCATGGCCACGCCCACCGGGAAGTTGACGTGGAACGGCTGGGCATCCTCGGCGCGGTTGGCCCCGACCGTGGGGTAGCGCACGTGGCCGATTCCGAGCGGGCCGCGCAGCTCGCGCATGTCGCGCTCGTCGAACACGTCGCGCACCAGCCCGAAGCCCTTCTTGGCATGGAAGGTGTCGGTGAAGGTGGTGATGCCGGCCGCGTCCTGGCCGCGGTGCTGGATCGCGAGCAGGCCCTCGTAGATCTCTGCCGAGACGTCGACGCCTTCGGGCCCGTAGATGCCGATGAATCCGCACATGGGGTGGAGGCGCAGGCCTCGGCGCGGCCGGGGGATCCGGGCGGCCGGGGGGAGGGCGCCAAGCCCGACAGGATACTCCAACCCGACTCCCCGGCGAGCAAGGCGCCCGGCGAGCGGGGCGCCTGTCCGGTTCCCGGCTTGGGCCCCGGCAGTCCGGAGCCTGGCGGCGGGCGCGCGCTGCGAGCCGGCGCCCGGCCGTGGAGCGTGGCCCCGGGTCGGGCCGGCGAGGGGCGCGGCTCGCCCGTCGCCCGGGATGCGAGTCGCCGGCGGGTCTGCGGCCACAGGGGAGGCGCCGCGGCCAGCGGCCGGGCCCGTTCCTAGGGATCCGCTAGACTGCGGGGAGCGTCGGAGGAGCCGTCCGCGCCCCATGACCTGCGAGCAATCGAACGCGCCCCGCGAAGGGCTCCCGGACCGCCGCGCGGGGGTTCGGTCGAAGCCGGGGCGGTCCTCGGTGGCGATGAAGCGCCTGCAGGCTGCGGACGCCCGCTTGGGCCCGCTGGCCTGCTGGCTGCTGCGGCCCCTGGCGGGCCTGCTGCGGCGCAGGCCCGAGGATCTGCTGGGCGCGCCCCAGCGCATCCTGCTGATCAAGTTCTGGGGCATCGGTTCGATGCAATTGCTGACGCCCTCGGTGCGCTGCCTGCGCGAGCGTCATCCCGGCGCCCGGCTCGAACTGCTGACCCTGCGCCCGAACATGGCCTTCGCCCATGGGCTGGGGGTCTTCGATGAGGTCCACACGCTCGACCTCGAGCGCGCCGGCTGGCTGAGCCTGTTCGGGCGCATCCTGGGCCTGTGCCGCGGCCTGCGCCGAGCGCGCTTCCAAGCGGCCTACGATTTCGAGTTCTTCACCCGCTTTTCGGCGCTCGTGACCCTCTTGAGCGGGGCCCCCCAGTCCCATGGCTTCGACGCCCCCAGCGTCTGGCGCGGCGGATTCCACAGCGTGCGCGTGCCCTTCAACCGCTACTGGCACGTGGCGCGCAATTTCCGCAACCTGGCCGGCGGCGAGAACGGCGAGGAGATCCAGCCCAAGGATCTGGCCCCATTCAAGATCGCCCCCGAGCACCGCCGCGAGGTGGAAGACAAGCTGCTGTCGCTGGGCTTTTCCGGGGACGGCCCGCTGGTTGTTTTCAACCCGAACGCCGGCAGCCTGTCCCTGGAGCGGCGCTGGCCCCCGACCCAGTTCGCCCAGCTCGGCACCCGCCTGGCGATCGAACGCGGGGCGCGCCTGGCCCTGGTGGGCGCGCCCTCGGAGCGCGCCTGGACCGGCGAGGTGGCCGCCAAACTGGCCACCTTGCCGCCCCAACGGGTCGTCAACCTGGCCGGCGAGCTCTCGATCGGCGGCCTGCACGCCCTGCTGGAGATGGCGGACCTGTTCGTGACCAACGACTCCGGGCCGATGCACCTGGCGGCCGCCTTGGGTACCCCGACCCTGGGGCTGTTCGGACCGGAGACTCCGCTGATGTATGGGCCCCTGGGCGAGCGGGCCGAGGGGCTCTACCGGCCGCCGGCGTGCAGCCCGTGCATCAACGTGCACGACAACAAGGTGGCGTCCTGCGTGCGCGGCCGCCCGGAGTGCCTCACGAACCTGACGGTCGAGCACGTCTTCGAGCGCGCCAGCCTGCGCCTCGAGCGCAGAGGTCTGTCCTCGTGGCTGCCGCGGCTGAGGCTGCGGGCGCTCACGGACGATGCGGGCCCGGCTGGGCAGGCCTCCGGAACCGCCCAGGGTGTGGCGCGATGAAGGTCCTGCTGCTCAATCCCCCCGGACGGCGCATCTACATCCGGGACTACTTCTGCTCGAAAACGACCAAATCGAACTACCTGTTCCATCCGGTCGACCTGGTGACGCTTTCGGGCACCCTCGCCAGCGCCCACGAGATCGCGGTGCTCGACTGCATGGCGGAGCGGCTGGACGAGTCGGCGGCAGCGGCGCGCATCGCCGCCTTCGCCCCCGAGGTGATCGTGTCCCTGGTCGGCTCGGTCTCCTGGGAGGAGGACCGTCGCTTCCTGGCCGCACAGGCGGCCGCCGGGCGGCGCGTGTTGGCCATCGGCGACGTGCTGCATGAGGATTCCCTGCAGCGCCTGGAACAGGAACCCTGGCTGGAGGCCGCCCTGCACGTCTTCGCCAACGCGGACATCCTGCACTACCTCAGCGGAGCCCGGGATCGGATCGAGGACATGACCGTGCGCGATCCCAGCGGACGGCCGGAGCGGATCCTGGCGGTCGGGCGCAAGCAGCGCAAGGGCGGTTTCCGCGTGCCCCGCCCGCGCCACGAACTCTTTCCGCGCCAAGGCTACCACTTCTCCTTCGCGCGCTCGCAGCGTTTCGCCACCGTCCTGACCGACTACGGTTGTCCATACCCCTGCACGTTCTGCGTGATCGGGACCCTGGGCTTCCAGACCCGACCTGTGGCCGATGTGCTCGAGGAATTGGACGCGCTGCGCGCGGACGGTGTCCGCGAGCTGTTCTTCATGGACCAGACCTTCGGGGTCGTGCGACCGCGCGCCCTCGAGCTGTGCGCGGCCATGGCCCAGCGCGGAGACCTGTCCTTCACCGCTTTCACGCGCCCGGACGTGGCCGACGACGAGATGTTGGCCGCCATGCGCGCCGCCGGCTGCCATACGGTCATCCTGGGGGTCGAGTCGGCGGACGATGCCCTGCTCGCTGCGTACAAGAAGGGCTACAAGAGTTCGGTGATCGCGCAGGCCTTCGAGCGCGCCAAGCGCCACGGACTGCGCACGGTGGGCACCTTCATCATCGGCCTGCCGCAGGAAACCGAAGCCTCGCTGGAGCGCACGCTCGACCTCGCCGTGGCCCTGGAGATGGACTTCATGTCCCTCAACATGGCCGTGCCTCGCTTCGGAACCCCCTTCCGCGCCCAGGCCCTGGCCCTGGGCTTGGCGCAGCGCGAGGACCTGGTCATGGATCAGGGCGGCGAGAGCGCCTTCCTGCCGACCCAGACCCTCGACCGCGGGCGCATGCTGGCCCTAAAGAAGCGCATGGTCCGGCGCTTCTACCTGCGGCCCAGCTTCCTCTGGAAGCGCTTGACGGGCACGCGCAGCTGGTGGGAGCTCTCGGCCCAGGTCAAGGAAGGCCTGGCCCTGCTGCGGCGCAACGTCTAAGCCCCGGGGCGGTCCGAGCCGTGCTTCGGCGGTCCTGGGGCCGCCTTGCCCAAGCCGGCGCGGGATCGGGCCAGCGCGGGGCCAGCGCACGGATCCGGCCCGACCGGCGGCCCCCCGGGCAGCGGCGCTTCCTCCGCTCGCCGGGACGGACGACCCCGATCCGCCCAAGAGGGCGGCAGCGCACCGCTCGGGGGGACAAGGACGGACCAGCCGGGCGGCCCGGGCGCCCGCGCGCGCAGTCCAACTCGAGACCTGGTCGAACGAGGGCTCCCGGGGGGTCCGGGGCCGGAGCCCCCGGAGATTTAGCAGTTTTTTGGATCCGGCTTCGGAATGAGCACCGGGGGACCCGATGCATGGCGCCGTGTTTGCCCCGACGGACTGCCAGACGGGGCCAGGCCGAGCCAGGTTGCATGCCTTCCCAATTCCTGTTGAGCGCGTTGGCGCTGGTGCCGTTCGATTCCGAGGAGACGACCATCCAGGCTGGCCCGGAGGAACCTCCCACGGCCGCGGACGGGGGTCCCGACCCGCTGCCGGTGTTCATCGGGGGCACGCTCTTCTACCAAACGCTGTACGACAGCCCGCAGGACAGCGACTACGTCAGCGGCTACCTGGACATCGTCCTGGAACGCCCGCTGTGGGAGGGGGCCGTGGGCGTGCTCGAGTTCGAGGCCATCGGCGGCAACGGCCCCGACCAGGGCCTGCCGGCCTTCGGAGCCACCGTGCTCGGCTGGAACGGGGCGGTCGGATCGGCCCAAGACCCGGACGGCTACGACCGGGTCTACCTGGCGGAAGTCTTCGCTTCGATCGAACTGGACTACGACCTGCTGGTCGACGTGGGCAAGATCGCCAGCACGAGCTACATCGACCTGAACCGCGTGGCCAACGATGCCACCACCCAATTCACCTTGGGTGCATTCGCCAACTCGAATGCGCTGCAGGTGCCCTTCCGAGGCGGCGGCGTCGCGCTCTCATGGCTGGGCAGCGAGAGTCTGCAGGCCAGCGCCTTCGCCATGCGCCCCGACAACGGCGGCGCGAACGCCAGCTCCGACCTCTTCCTGGGGGGCGGGATCACCTACACCTACCACCTGGGCGGTCTGCAGGGGCAGCTCAAGCCCTACGTGACCAGCCTGGGCTCAGAGGGTGACCAACGCGTGCTGGGCCTGTCCTGGGACCAGGACCTGGGCGAACAGGTGACGGTGTTCGGGCGCTTTGCCGAACAGCAGCAGGACGCCTCGAATCCGCAGGACGTGGACACGGCCTGGTCCCTGGGCGCCGAGTGGCGCGAGCCCTTCCGGCCCACGGAGGGCGATACGCTCGGAGTCGCCTACGGCCAGACCGAATCCCACGATCCGACGCTCGAGGTCGAGCAGGAAAGCGAGGTCTACCTGCGCCAGGTCCAAAACGAGCACTTCGAGTGGTCCCTGTTCCTGCAGGCCATGGCCAGCCCCGGCGGCGACCCCAACCTGGAATAGGTCTATTCCGCCGGCGTGCGCCTGCAGTTCTACCTCTGACCGGGGCCGGCCGGCCGCCGGCTCGAGCCCCCTGTCAAGAACGGGGACCGGGTCCTAGGATTCGGGGTACCTTTGGTTGCCGCGGCGGATCGCCGGGCATCGCCATGAAGCACCTCAGCCTGGCCCTGCTGGCCGCCCTGGTCCTCGAACAGTCCGCCCTGGCCACCAGCCGCACCTACTACATCCGCAAGGATCGCCAGATCGAAGCCGCGGCGCGGCTGTTCCTGGCGGAAAACAGTGGAGCCGGCTTGAGCGTCGATTCGAACCGGGGACGCCTGATCCTGCGCGGGGAGCTGCCCCCCGGCACCGACTGGGAAACCTTTTCGCAGCGCCTGCTCGAGGCGACGGGCGCGATCTCGGTCCACCCGCAGCGCTCCTGAGGGTCCCAGGGGTCGGAGGCGGGCGCCCAGCCCGCAGGAGGCAGGGCCAGGGATGGCGCTGCGCAACCCTGGGCCGACGGCCGGCGCTCCGGGACGTCTGGACGCCCCGGCGTGGAGCCGGCACCGCAGCCGCGAGCCTCACCCGCGGTGTGCCGGCCTGATCGGTCGCCTGGACAGCCCGTGCCCGAAGGGCGCCTTGGGCCCGCTCGGGGGCGTGTGGCTTTCGCCACGCCGCGGTGGGCCCGGCGGGCGGGAGTGGCCGGGAGGGTGACCGCCGGGAGGGTGACCGAGCGGCGGGAAGCGGCAAGCTGGGGCCGCGCAGGGCTCGGCGCAGCCGCTGCTCGGCGGGCGGGAGCCCCCGGTCGGGGGGCGGGAGGCAGGAGTTTCCCCAGGGAAGTCTGCTCAGCCGGGCCAGGGGGGTGAAGAGCTGTCAAGTCCCCCCGGGGTCTCTCCCGACAAGCAGCGCGCGGGTCACCGCCCAAGCTTCCTGCCCCGGAAACAAGTTCGCCCCCCATGCTCGCCATCCAGCACCTCACGATCGCGAAGAAAATAGGCACCCTGCAGGCGATCCTGATCGCCGGTCTGATGCTGGTGGGCGGGATCGGACTGTGGGTGCGCTCGAACCTGACCAATAGCGTCGACGATCTGGCCTTGGTGCAGCTTCCGGCGGTGCGCAACATGACCCTGGCGGACATGATGCACGACGGCATGCTGGCCTGCGTGTATCGCGGGCTGTACGCCGCCCGAACCGCGGACGGTCCGGCGGCCCAAGCCGCGCTCACGGAGACCAGGGAATTCGCGGCGAACTTCCGCGGATATGTGGCCGCCATCGGCGAGCTGGAGATTTCCTCCGAAGTGCGTGCGGCGCTGGACAACGTCCGCCCGCGCGTTGAACGCTACGCCGACGGCTGCCTGTCGCTGGTCTCGGCCTGCGCCGAGCTGGACGAAACGGCCGCACTCGAGGAATTGGACGAAGTCCAGGGCCTGTTCGACGAGATCGAGGAGGCCAACGAGGCCCTGGGCCTGCTGATCGAATCGGGCGCGGCCGAGGCCGCCCAGGCGGCCCGCGCACGGGCGAAAATCGCTTCGGTCACGCTGTGGCTGGGCCTGCTGTCGACGGCAACCATCGCGCTGTTGTTCGGGCGCTGGATCTCGAAGCTGATCGTCGGGCCCCTGCGGGCCGCCGTGGCGGTGATGGAGTCGGGACGCCGTCAGGGACTGGCGGAGCTGCGCGCCCGCGAGGACGAGATCGGGGAGATCGCCCGCGGGGTCGACGGGACCCTGGAGCGCATGGAAGCCGGAGCGGCCTCGCTGGCGGAACAGAACGAGACCGTACGGCGCCAGGCTCAAGAGATGGAACGGCAGCACGCGGCCATCACCCGCCAGAACGCCGAGATCGCCGCCCAGAGCGCCCAGCTCGAGCAGCGCAACCGCTCGATGCTCGAGAAGCAGGCCGAGCTGGAGAAGAATCAGCGCGCCCTGGAGGCCAGCAGCGCGGCGATGCAGGCCGCGACCCAGCGCGCCGAGGAGGCAGCGGCCGAGAACGCCCGCGTCGCGGCCTTGGTAGAAAACTCACCGACGGCGCTCCTGTTCGCCGACCAGGAACTGGTGATCCGCTACGCCAACCCCGCAGCGCAGGCGGCGGCACGGCGCCTGGCCGCGGGCGGAGTCCGTCTGGGCAACCTGGTCGGCCGTCCGCTCGACGATCTCTACCGCCACCCGCAGGGCAACCCGCGCTTCTTCGCCCAGGCGGCCAATCTGCCCTTCACCACCCGGGAGCGGCTGGGCCAGGAGGACCTCGATCTGACCTTCAGCCGGGTGCTCGACCCGCGCGGCCAAGGCCTCGGGGTGATGGCCTCGATCGAGCTGGTGACCGAGCGCCTGGCCACCGAGCGCCTGGCGAAGGAAGCCCAGGAGCGCGAGCTGCTGCAGGCGGCCGAGCTGCAGGACAAGGTCGATCGGATGTTGGCCGTGGTCGATTGCGCCGCCCAAGGGGACCTCACCCGTCGGGTCGAGGTCGTGGGCGAGGATGCCATCGGGCGCATGGGCAGCGGGCTATCGAAGCTGCTGACCGACCTGCGCGACCGCCTGGTGACGATCCGCGAGAACGCCTCGGTGCTCTCGCAATCGGCCGAGGAGCTCTCGACCACCAGCCGGCGCATGAACGGCGAGGCAGCCAAGAGCTCCAGCCAGGCGGCGGGTGCCGCCGCGGTGACGGAGCAGATCGCCCGCAACGTCCAGGTGGTGGCCGACAGCACGCGCGGCATCACGATCTCGATCGACGAGATCGCCAAGAACGCCACCGATGCCATGCGCATCGCCAGCGAGGCCGTGACCCACGCCGAGCGCACCAACCAGGCCGTCGGTCGCCTGGGCGTGTCCTCGGAGGAGATCGGACAGATCGTCAAGACGATCACCTCGATCGCCCAGCAGACCAATCTGCTCGCGCTCAACGCCACGATCGAAGCGGCGCGCGCGGGGGATGCCGGCAAGGGCTTCGCCGTCGTGGCCAGCGAGGTCAAGGAATTGGCGCGCGCCACGGCCAAGGCGACCGAAGACATCCGCTCGAAGATCGAAGCGATCCAGGGCGATACGCGGGACGCCGTCGATGCGATCGCCGGCATCGGGGCGATCATCAAGCGCATCGAGGAGCTGCAGACCTCGATCGCTTCGGCGGTCGAAGAGCAAACCAGCGTGACCCGCGAGATCGCCCGCAACATCGACGAGGTGGCCCAGGGCAGCACGCAGATTCAGGCCACCGTGGCCGCGGTGGCCGATGCCGCCGGCTCGGCCAAGTCCGGCAGCGCCGCCACGCTCGAGTCCGCCGGGGGGGTGGCCCGACTGGCGGACGAACTGCTCGAGCTGGTGGGCAAGTTCCGCTGCTGATCGCCGCGGCGGACGCCGCGCCTGCGGGCAGGCCGAAGCCCCCGACCCGCGGGCCCTCCACCGGCCCCCCCAGGGCTTGCACGGATCGCCCGGGCAACCGCCCGGGGGGCCCTGCCCGCCCAGCTCCCGGCGCCGCGGCCCCCGCGGACGCCGCCATCCCTGCATCCGGCCCGAGCCCCGCGGCGAAAGCGGAGGTATGTCCAGATCCTCCACCACGCTGCTCCAACCGCCCCACTCCCCTGCCGCCCGCCGCGGCGGCCTGCTGACCCTGGTGCTCGGGCTGGTCGGCTGCAGCTCGAACCCGCCCCTGCCGACCGTGGCCGCGGTCGACCTGGAGCGCTTCATGGGCCCCTGGTTCGTCCTGGCCCACATCCCGGCCGGAGCCGAGAAGGACGGCTACAACGGGGTCGAGTCCTACGCCCTGCGACCGGACGGCAAGGTCGCCACCACCTACGTGTTCCGCAAGGGCGGTTTCGACGGCAAGCTCGAGACGATGACGCCGGTGGGGCGCGTGGTGGACACCAAGACCAACGCGACCTGGGCCATGCAGTTCTTCTGGCCCTTCGAAGCCGAGTACCTGGTCACCTACCTGGAAGCGGATTATTCCGCCACGATCATCGCCCGCACCAAGCGCGACTACGCCTGGATCATGGCGCGCACCCCCGCGCTGCCGGAGGAGCGCATGCGCGCCCTGGAGGCGGAGCTTGCGGGCCAGGGCTACGACCTGACCAAACTGCGCCGCATGCCCCAGCGTTGGCCCGACGCCGACCACCCCAACGATGCGGCCAGCCGCTGAGGCCGGCGATGGGGTCCGGCCGCTGAGGCCGGACGGCGAATGGGCCGCTCGGACCATTCCCGGTCCGAGGTCCGCGCGCCGGGGGCTGCGAGCCCGCGCCGATGGTCTCCGCGCCGATGGTCTCCGCGCCGATGGTCTCCGCGCCGGGGTCCCCGGCAGGCCCCGGGGCCGCGCCGCCGCGGCGGAGGCCCGCGCGAAGCCGCTAGGCGCTCACAGCCTGGGCAAAAATCGTCGCGCAGCGCCGATCCCAGGCTGTGTGGCCGCCGGACGGCGGCCCAAAGGCCTCCGACGGGTTGGTGGTACGGCTCGGGCGCAGCCCGAGCCGATTTTTTCTCAACCGGTCAGAAGTGGAACAGGAATCCGACGCTCCACTGGCCGTAGTCGAGGTCGGTGTCGGCGCCGCCCACACCTCCGAAGGCCAGGTCGAACTCGGTGCCCGTCACGACCCGGTATTCGGCTCCGATCGAGAAGAACTCCGTGATTTCCGCGAGCACCCCTCCGCGCAGATAGAGTCCGGTCGAGGACTCATCCGTGGCCAGGGAACCCTGGGCGATCTCGGCGGTCATCAGCGTGCCGCCGGCGCTCACGTAGGGGCGCAGCTGGTAGCCGGGCAGGAGGTACAGGCGCCCGCCCAGGAACAGCTCCGCCTGGGTCAGCTCGACGCCGCTGTTGGTGCGGCCCCCGAACTGGGTGCCGAACTCGACCGCGAAGGGCCCGGCGCCGGGCTTGAGGGCCAGGTCGACTCCGAAGCTCCAAGGGTCGTCCAGGGGCGCGAAGTCGTCGCTGTCCAGGGAGCGCTGCCCGAACAGAACCCCCAGCACGAAGCGGTCCTCGTTCTCGTGGGGCCGCTGCTCCTCCACCACCACGGGCGGCTGCCCACCGGGACCGCCGAGGGCCTGGCTGGGCAGGCTCAGATCCTGGCTCGCGGCGGGCTCGCTGGGCAGCGCAGCCGGAGCGAGGGCGGGAACCCCCTCGACGCTGGGCAGGGTCTCCGGGGCGCGGGCTGCGGGACCGACCGGCGCGGCGCAGGCGGACAGGGCGGCAAGGATCAGGGGCAGGGCTGCGAACGGCGGGCGACGCATGGGAGGAGCTGCTGGGAGTGGAGGGCATCCCAGGGTACGGGCAGCGCCGCGGAGCGGTTCCGCCCCGCCCGGGGCGCGAGCGCAGCGCCGGCTTGGCTGGCGCGCCCAACCGGCGCGCTCGGC